>Ga0181528_10000035_pt1 | contig 141424 bp, 152 predicted proteins | sample PEATcosm2014_Bin_47_FD_119742 | JGI IMG/M metagenome (GOLD analysis project Ga0181528, IMG submission 119742) | Peatland microbial communities from MTU Mesocosm Facility, Houghton, MI, USA - PEATcosm2014_Bin10_10_metaG | ecosystem: Environmental > Terrestrial > Soil > Wetlands > Peat | place... | reverse complement strand
GGGAGAAAAATCAGGCGATCGGCCGTTCTCGTGGCGGACGGACCACCAAAATTCATGCTCTGACGGACGAACGCTGTCGTCCTGTCGCGTTCATGATCACGGGCGGGAATGTCGCCGACCGCAATGCCGTCGAGCGCATGCTCTGTCGCTTGAAGGATTTCCGCCGCATAGCCACACGCTACGACAAGAACGCGACAAACTTCCTCGCCGCCGTTTGCCTCGCCGCCACCGTCAGCTACTGGTTATGAGTCCAGACCCTAACCGCAACCGAAGCCGTTCCGGCTTACGTCAGAGAGACGGTTGGGTCTCAGACGTAACTGACGAGCTTCCTCTGCGCGCACGTGTCGCCGTCAATGTAGCGCTCAGTCGTTTCGATGGACCGGTGACCGGCGAGCAGTTGTACGTCGCGCAGGCTGCATCCGGAACGGTGAACATTTCGAGCCGCAACGGTGATGAAGCTGCGCCGACCCGAATGCGATGAACAGCCTTCGAAGCCGAGCTCCTTGAATAGCGCCACGAACCAGTTGATCACCGAGTTCGCCTTCAGGTGCCCGCCACGATAGGAGCGGATAACCGGCCCTTCGGCTCCTTCGGCTACGGCAAGCTTTTCCAGCGCCCGACGCAAATCAGGATGCATCGGTATGCGCCGACCGCCACGCTTCTTCGCGATGATGTTGCGGACGTGGATCGAGCCGGAAACTTTACCTTGGGCGTCGAGCACCATCGACCAATCGAGGCCGGCAATTTCGCAGGCCCGCAGGCCCGCCTTCACGGAGAGCAGGATCATCGCGCGGTCGCGCTCGGGGTACGAGGAGTGTGAAACGTGGCGCAGCAAACGCTTCAGCATCGGTGGGGTGATCACTTTGGCTTGCTTGCCGGGCATTTCGAAATTCTCCTTTTGCTTGAAGGTCATGAGGGGGCGAGCGGCGACGTGTGCGCGACGGCGTCTCGAGCGATCTGGTTGGGGTTTGCGATCAGGGCCGCGTGGAGGGGCGGCTAGTTTCGCCCGGCGACGAAGGCCCAGTACGTCGCGAGAAAACGCGCCTGGGCCTCAGCGCGGACGCCAGTAAGGCACATGACCTCGGCTTCCCGCTTGGCCCGCGCGAGGGCCACGGGCGGCATGAGGCGCATCCGCGCCATTTCTGCGATGAGCTCGACGGCGTCGGTTTTCCTCAAAGCAAATTCCGGCGCGATTTTGGCCGCTTCAAAGATCCGACGGATGCGAGCGTCGTCATCCACCTTGGCCGAGAACAATTCGCGATTGGCCAGCGTCGCGTTCATATGTGCGGCGATGACGCGGATCGGTGCGCCATAGTCCCGTAGGTCCGAAACAGTCAGCTCGTAGGCCTGTAACGCCGGTGGGTTGCGGGCGAGCTCCGGGGTCCATGCGGCGGGCGGACGGATCAGGCGGCTTTCACAGATTACGCCCTTCGCTTCGGAAGCGAGCATTGCCCAAGCGATTTCGATAGGCGGCCCTTCTGTCGCGTTGGGGATGCACGAGTAGAATATCGGAATGCTGCCGGTTTGGGGTTCGCTCATGGCAATAGGCTCCTGCCCGCTGTCGCGCGGCTCGTAGGCGAGGGGATGGGGATAGGTGGGCGGCTGAGCGCAACGGCTGAGCCGTCCTTGGCGCATGGAGAGCCGAGCGGGCTGGTCCGGCTCGCTCGGCCCTCTCCATCAAGGCGGGGCTTTGACGCCGTTGTCAGTATTCGTCGGCCCGCATAATCGTTAGCACGCGCGTGGTGATAGCACGTTCGGCGGGATCAGGCGAACCGAACTCCATATTGGGGTCGTAATAATCGAGTTTCCAAAAATAGCGCTCGCCGCCTTCGTCCACGGCGCCAAAGTCGTGTTCTTGGTGGGGATCGTTATCTTCGCTGAACGCTTCAAAAGTTCTGATCTTTTGCAAGAGCGAACTGCGCTGATCGAGCGGCATGGCTTGGACGCCTGGCGTGATCATTATGGAGCCGCCAACGAAAGTGCGGCGGAATGCATCATTCAGCCAGCGAATGCGGTCGGTCTTTGAATCGGTCGTCATGGTCATCGTCGGTTCTTTCAGTTGTTGGGAGACGGGTGGCGCTCACTGGTCGTTGGGGAGCGCCAAACGAAAGGGGCGGCTCGAAAGCCGCCCCATTGGTTGGTTGTGGAGGGATCAGGAGCGAGACTTCAGCGCTTCCGATCCCATTCGCGGTCCATGTCGAATGCGGGATTCAGGATCGCGACGTGCTTGCGCTCGGCCTTCAGCGGCGGCGTCTCGGGCTCGTCGAGCCAGCGCAGCGTGAAGTCCTTTCCATTGATCGCGGTCACTTTCGCCACCCACCAGCCGTCCGCCTCGCCTGTGGGCAGCCAATATTTGGCGACGACGTGCGAACCGACGCGCAATCCGTCCCAGGGGTCTGCTACCGGCGCTGCCTTGCCTTTTGCGTTGTTCGTGTTTTGTTCTCTAGCCATATTTGGCGCTGTCGCCGTATCGTTCGACGCCCGCACGGTAGCGCCGGTAGCCTTCGCAGCATATTCTTCGATCCGCTTGTAGGCCTTGGGAGCAACAGAGCCGACGATCATCCGGCCCGTGCCTTTCAGCACCCCCTCGTGAACCCCATCGAGCAGCGAGCTGTCCTTGTCGGTCTGAATGCCCAGCACGGAAAACTTCAGGCTCTGCGCGGCGGCGACGACCGTCGGTCGATCTTCGGCGCGAAACCACGAAGCCTGCGGAAGGTCGGCGCTTGTGGGCTTGCCGTATACAAGCAGAACGAATTGTGGAGTGGACTTTGGTTGGGTTGAGCTCGACATGGATTGATCCTCAGAATCATAACAGGCCCCGAGGGGGGCCTGAGAGTGAACGCGGACGCGAACGCAACGCTTTGCAGAAGTGGCAAGCTTTAGGTCATTGTCGTTCCCCGCTTTCAGCGACCGGCCACGGTCGCGCGTTGGCCCCGTGGTGCAGGCGCGATAGTGGCCGATGGTGGGTTTTCGGGGCGGGAAATCCACGGATTTCCCCGAGTTTACAACGCCATAATTATACTATAATGTCAAGCTAAATAAATCCATCTTGGTTAATGCACAGTGTTTGCCGTTAATTATCGCCGCCGCCTGAACTTGCGTCTCCCGATTTCGATTTTCCATCGAAAGCGCTCTGAATATGCTCTCCGATCAAATTGGTTGCTCGCACAAGCGGGTCGACGTCGAGGTGGGCATATCGCGCTGTTGTTTGTGGCTGTGAGTGCCCGAGTAGATTCCCTACGATTGGCAAGCCTAAGATGGCGCCCGCGCCGATCGACGCAAAGGTGTGCCGGAGATCGTGGATGCGTAGGCCGTCGAGGCCCGCTTGTCGGCAAACCGCCGCCCACGGCTTTTTTAAATCGGATCGGGGTCGCTCTGGATCGTCGCCCGGTATCACAAACGCGCCGCGTCGTGGGTGGGCCTGGAGCACGGTCAAGGCGGCGCGGTTGAGAACGATTGTTTTTCGACCCGTCTTCGAGTCTGGCAGCAACAGCAGCCCGCGCTCGATGTCGACATGCCCCCACTGCAGGTCCAAAATCTCGCGAAGGCGCGCGCCCGTGAAGATCAAGAGCCGCAACGCCGCCGCTGCGTTCGCGGTCAACAGCGTCCGCTGATTCTCTTCCTTGGGTCGGTGTTTGGACGCGGGCTTGGACGAGTCTGAAGACCAGGGGATGCCTGTCGTTTTGCCGAGACGAATGGCGGCGCCTAGCCGCTCGAGTTCGACGGAGTTCAGGAACCGTTCGCGGCGCTGTTCCGCAAACTTTTCGATTCCGCGCGCAGGATTGCAGTTTTCCGGAACAAGGCCACGCTTTTGGGCGAAGGAATAGAGACTGCCGATCACGGCGAGCAGCCGATTGGCCTGATAGGGCTTCTCCGCCATCTGGTTATGAAGGCGCGCGACTTCCGCTCGGGTCACTGCCTCGGCCTTGCGGGAGCCGAGCGCGGGCGTCGCATAGGTCTTGAGCAGCGACGAATAGAAAGTCGCTGTCTTCGCCTTGCGCTTCGACTCCACGTGCTCCTTGAGAAACAGGTCGGCGACTTCCGCGAATGTCGACGCCGCGCGTTTGCTTGCAATATCGGCGGCCGGGTCACCGCCCGTAGCGACCGCGCCCAACATTTCACGCGCTAGGTTTCGAGCTTCATCGACGGTGAGTACCCCAAACTTGCCGATCGTGATGAAGCGTTTGGGGCCGCGCGCCCCATATCCCTTTGGTCTGTAGCGGAGCACGAAGGTCTTCGAACCGCTAGGGTCTACTCGCGCGCCGAGACCCTTAAGCTGACCATCCCAAAGGAAGAACGGCCGCTCTTTCGGGACCGCCAGATCCAACGTTCGCTTCGTAAAACGCGCCTGAGCCTCTGCCATGTCCCTCGCCCTAATATCTTCCTGGGCAGTGACCACATAGTGACCACTCTGTCGGGACATTACCGGATCGGATGTGATAAAATCAAGAGAGAAACACTCGTACTATCATAGAGATAATGACAGAACGGGACATCGCGGGGCCTATGAAGATATGCCAAAACTATAATTTGTAATCAGTAAGTCGTTGGTTCGATTCCGACAACCGGTACCAATGAAATCAAAGGCTTGATGAGCTAACTGGCTTTGCCGCCTCACCGTCAATCCATTACGGTAAGCACACGGTAAGCGCGAAACGGTCGCCGGCTGAAAAGCGTTATCTCGCGCGCGCGGGCGCGCGAACTGGTCGCATTATTGACTGTGTGGAGGCTTGCAGCGAAATTGCCACGGCAGGGTTGCGAATGCTTTTATCGTGGCAGGCCACAGATATGCGTTTTTTAGCCGGATCGATTCTTTTACTGTCGCTCGGCGGCTGCGATAATATTCAGAAAATAATCTCGCAAAGCCAACAGACAGAAAGCAGACTTTCCAAATTGGAGGCCAGCATCGCGAAGCACGAAATGGAGCTTCAGCAGCGAAGCGTCGAGTTAATCGAACTCCAAAACAAACTAAATGCGTTAGCAATTAATAACATTCGCGAAAGTATCAATTACGACGACCGCGTATTATCCAATCTAAGAAACTCGAATTCGGACCTTATTGCAGAAAGCCTCAAGGAGGCGTGTCTTCGAAACGTATCCGTTGTTATTCCAAACATAGATTTTTCAGATTCAAAGGCGTACTACGGGCAACTCTACGGTGAAATAACTGCAAAGTACGGATTATACCTAAATATAAACAATCTAACAGGCTACACAATCACTGAATTGGTTATATCTATAACTGAAAAAAAGACTAACAGTTCAAACTTCTACACCGTAACACAGTTCCAACCTCCGGTTGGGCAAGGTGTTCTTATCTCGGGTCAGCCAAAAGATATCACGAAAATTGAAATGCTGACGCCGGGAATGCATCAATTTACATTGCCGTTGGTGGAATACGAGGCACGCCAGACCGCATTCTTCAACAGATACCAGTGGGGCGTCGCTTCCGCTAAAGGATTTCTGCACTGGTAAGCTAATCACCGGGAATTGGCGTTTCTGAGGCCAGCCTCCGGGGCCTTCCAGTCGAAATCCATTTTGTGCTCATTTTCTTTTCTCCTACTCGACGAGCAAATATATAGTTCCACGCTAAAAGCAAGTCAACGATTACTTGTACGTTTTACTTCGAAATAATTTCAGTTTACTGTTGGCGTCGTGGGCGATCGTCCGCGCCAAATCGTCGAGTCCGTCCGCGCCCCGCGTCAGGCTGACCCCAACGGCCGGCGATTGCGTCGATCTGGTGCGGGTCGAGCGCCCGGCGCGCAGCCGGCGGCGACGCCACGCGGCCGAGACCGGTACCGTCGAGATGGTGCGCGGCGAGCGCCCGGCGCGGGATCTCTAATGGGCTTCTCCAGGCTCAGCGGAGCCGCGGCGAGCGCTCGACGGCGAGAGGCAACCATACGGGCAACGGCGTTGCGACGAAGCCGGCGGCCGAGTCGAGCCGGTCAACTGTCGCACCAGAGGCGCGGTTGCGCGCGCGCGTGAGGCGATCTTTTATCGACGGCGCGCGCGGCCTGAGCGACGCTAGATTCTCGGCTTCCTCCAGCAGATCGCCCGGGCGAGAAGTCTGCGATCTCAGCACGGCGTAACGCTTGCACGTCGAAGCATCGGCACATAGCGAATGCGTCGGGAGTCTTTGGTTGGCCTTGCGATCAATCATGTCGATTGCCCATGAAGTCGGCGCGGGCGGCGCGGTACATCCGCGCCGCCCGCGCCTTCCACATAGAGGAGCGCAGCATGTCGCGCGCTCCGCCTTTCCACCATCGCGAGCCGCCGTCCGTTCAGGCGTCCCGCGCCGGAAACTCTCGCGCCGGTGAAGCGCGGCGAGATCAACCGCGCTCGACGCAATCAAACATAAGTCGCAATTCCTGCCTTAACGAGGGCCGCGGCTTCGTTGCGGTAGACCTTGGTCACGTCTCCAACCGCAAATGAGGCTGAGCAATTTATCCCAATTTGGTTTGGCGCGATGCTGCCGCGGTAGTCGAGCAGGTAAGCAGGCTGCGGCGTCGTGCGGGTATAGGCGGCAACGAACTTGATTCCAACCAACTCGAACGGCGCGGTATCCGCCAAAAACATCAGAGCGGCAGTTCCGGCGAGGTTGAGGCCCGTCGAAATCATCTGAGGATTGCGGCCGGGAAAAAATATAGGCGCATCGCACGGAAGTTGCTGCGTCATGTCCATCTCCTTGAATTCAAAGTTGGCGCAGGCCGCCTGTCTGCGGGAGCGGCCCGCGCCGGTTTCGCCGCATTGGCGGCGCGGCGAAATTCGTCAGACGATAGCCGCCTGGAACACCTCAACTAAGCGCCGCCGCCGCTCGGCCGCGGGATCGCGAATTTCCGCTAGTCGGTAGACCTCGATCGCGCGCTTTCGCCGTGCAGCGGCGGCGCCGAGCTCGACGTCGGCGTCGGGGTCGTCATCGGGATCTGCGTCGCCGTCATCCGAGCCTGTTTGTGCGCTCGCCGCGATGCGCGCGGCATCACGCGCGGCCCGCTCGCGGTGTTGATCGGCTTTGTCGAGCAGGTCGAGCGCGTCGGCATGAGCGCCACTGCACTTGTCGAGCTCGCGCATTACGGTAGCAATCGCCGTCGAGTTAGCGCTGTTCAAAACCCGGCCCGATCGTCGGAAATAGGCGCGCTCCACAACGAGTGCGTTGGGGTCACAGGGGACGCTGACGCATGACAATTCGAGCAACTCCCACTTCGTGAACAGGATTCCCCCGCCTGAGATCGGCTTGCGCTCGATCGAGCGGAATCCAACGCTGACGCTTTTGAGCACGCCCGCCTTGTAGAGCGCGCAATATTCGTCGGCCTTTGCGCTTGCGTTCTTGGGCGCGAACGTGATGACGCCAACGAGTGCAGAGCCGGAAACCTTAGGCGCGAAATTGCCGATTGGCGAAGTCGTATTGTGATCCGCTAGCACGATCGGATTTTGCCGATAGCGCGTGAGCGCGTGAGGTCGCATCCCGCCGCGATCAACACATCTCCGACGCGATCCGGTTGCCCGCTATTGCCTACCACGCGGATCTGCCGATCCGACAAGCTCGAATCGGCGACAGCTGCGCCGTCCATGTATTTGCGCAGCATCAATCAAACTCCCCTTCGTTGGCGACGGCCGGATACGATCGGTTGAGGGCCTCGGCGTGCGCCATGCCTTCGGCGAGCAACTTCGCCATTTCATCGTCATAGGTTCGCTGTTTCGCGAGAGCGGATTCCAGCCCCGCGACGCGGGCACGCAGGATAAGGACTTGGTCTTCTAGCGCCGAAACATAGTCGGGATCGGCAGCGCGGCGCCCTCGTTGGACGTCGTGTCTCGCGCCGATTTCAATCAATTCCGCCATCGTTCCCTCACGAATAGACGGCGCACGAGGCCGCGACTAGCGCGTCGGCCTCGTGCGCGAACAACTGAACGCGGGTTCCGTTGGCGATACCCTTTGTCGCCCAGGTTTGATTTTTGGCGACTTCCGATCCCGCGTTCGGATCAGGGTAGCCGGGCGGGACCGTGCGCGCGTAGCTGAAGCTCAAGGTCACATACTTCGTGTTCCACGTTCCGGCGTCGGGGTAGGACGTGATCGTCACGGCGTTGCAGACGCCATGATTGAGCGGAATCTGTTTTGTCGTGCTCACGCTGCGGCCCCCTCATCTTGAGCGTCAAAGACGCCGGCGAGATCGCGCGGCGGCTCGGCCAGGCTGTCCGGGTCGACAAACTCGGCGAGCTTGCCGCGGACGAGCGCCATCGCCTGCTTGTGCGGGAGGCGCAGAGGGTCGTTTTGTTTGAACTGCGAATTTGCGGGATTTGCCGCGATCACGACGACAACGGCGCGGCCCTCACGATCAGGCGCCGGCGGCTTCGTCGCCAGACGGAAGCGCGGCGGTTCGGGCGGCGGCGCGGGAGCCTTCGGCGCGGCATGGACCGCGACGACGGGCATAGGCGGCGGCGCCGGTTCCGCTCTTGCGGGCGCTCGAACTGCGCGACCGCCTCGGGGGTCAGGATGCGCGGCGGAATCGCAAAGATCATAGCTTCTGCGGCGTAGCCTCCATTGTGGATGCGGTCGGGGATCGCAACGAGTTCAACAAGCGCGTCTATCGCGGCGCGCATTGCGGCGGCGTATTTGCTATCGGCCGCGAATCGCACTTTCGCGAGCCGTCGCCATTCCGCCGCGCGCGCCTTGGCGCGGCTCTCCGTCAAGGCCGCGAGCGCGACGGGTTCGGCGAGGTCGAGCCGCTCCAGCTTCAGCTCATATCGGGAGAGTTCCCGGTCGACGGTCTCGACTTCGCCGTCGCCCTCATCGCGCTGCAAGAGCGCCTTTCGGCGTTCTGTGGCCTCGACGATCGCCGCAGTCGTTTCGGCCCGTTTCCGGCGCAACGTCTCGAGGTTCGCCGTCGCTTGCTCGACGGTCAGCGGCTTCGCCTTCGAGGAAAATATCGTGTCGATCAGGCCCATGCGTGAGATCCTTTCAACCGGACAATCTCACAAGCGGAATGTCAACTAAAGCGCGTCGATTTGTCCTAGCGAGCCGCGAGAAATCAGCCGCTTGCGCGTCTCGGCTTTTTTCGCATGGCGCTGCGGAGATCGCGGGCGAGCTGGTTAGCGCGATGCGTCATTGTGATGGTTGGAGGCCATAGCGAGTGGAGCGCCGCCGCGACTGCCTCGGCCCGTTCCGCGTTGCGCCGCTCGCGCGCTCATGCCGCCGCCAGTCGCGGCGCGACACAAAGCGTCGCTCATTTCGCCGCTGAGCGTCGACACGTTGTCCAGCGCAATCACGTGCCCGTGCATCGCAGCGACGATAATGTCGGTTTCAGGCACTCGTCGCTTCCTCGCCGACGGCGACGGTTTCGCCGTCGATCGCGATAAGATCGAAGAGGACACGAAATACGATGGCGTGTTCGTTCTGCGAACCAACGCGGGCCTCTCGGCCAAAATCATCGCATGTGCGGCGGCGAGAGCGGAAGCGAGCGCTTCGACGCCGCTCGGCAGGCCTTGCTTGAATCACGCCGTGCGCCGATTGCAAGCCCATTTGTTCAACCCGACGCCGTCAGACGCACTTCGCCAATCGATTCCCTCACAGCAAATAGCCGAGCCGCGCAACCGATGTCGCCGTCGCCGCGCTTGCTGACCCGGCCAAGCTTCTCGTTGCCGCCGCTCGAATACTGGCGCGGGGTCATGGCGAGCCAAGTCGCAAAATCCCGCTCGCAGTCGAACACGCCCGCATCGGTCACGGTGGCGGTGATGGCGCTTGCGCTCATGACGTCCGACGCCGGGAACCGTCGCCAGCAGCCTGCTCGTCTTGTTTTCCCGCCGCCGCCCGGCGCGCCAATTCCCGTCGTTCAATTGCGCCACGACTAGGCGCAGGATCGACAGCGCGAGATCGGGCGTCACGACGATCCGGTGTGAATCGGCGTAGCCTGCCTGCGTCGACCGGCGCGAGAAGCGGTTGCCTTCTCTGACGCGCCGCGGCCGGAGCGACGCCCTTTTAACAAAAAATCCCGACCTCGGCCCGGCTGTGTTAATGCGGTTGAAATCGCCATCCCGACGCCCCCATGTTGCCCTGGACAGAACTCGACCGCACCCAATTGCCCCGCGGCGGAATCCTGCGTTTGATGCGACGCGGGCATGAATTTTCCATCAAGCTCGGCGTGGCGGAGCTTATGACCTCGCGCCTGTTCGGGTCCGAGGAAGCGCTGGCGACCTTGACGGCGCACAGACTCCAGGGCCGCAACAACCCGCGGATCCTGATCGGCGGCCTCGGCATGGGGTTTACCCTGCGCGCCGCGCTCGCGGCGTTCGGGCCCGAGGCGCGGATCGTTGTCGCCGAGCTGGTCCCGGCCGTGGTGAACTGGGCGAGAGGACCGATGGCGGAGTTGTTCGGCGCTTGCCTTGACGACCCGAGGGTCGAACTGACGATCGCCGACGTCGCCACGCTGATCCGCGCGCCCAAGCCGCGCTACGACGCCATCCTGCTCGATGTCGACAACGGGCCCGAAGGCATGACGCAGTCCGCCAACGACGATCTCTATTCCCCGCGCGGGTTGAGGTCGGCGCGGACGGCTCTGCTTCCAGGCGGCGTGCTGGCGGTGTGGTCACAAGGTCCCGACGCGGCGTTCGCGCAAAAATTCGCCAAGGCTGGCTTCGCTGTCGAAGAGAAGCGGGTGCGCGCCGGCGGCGTGCACGGCGGGTCCAGGCACATCATCTGGCTCGGCTCACGCGAGTAGCGTTGCCGGGGCGCGGCGACGACGGCCAGACCGCGAAGTCTCGCCGTCCGCCTGCCGCCAAATCATCGCTTGCAGAAAATATCGACCAGCACCTTGATGATCTTGCGCACGTCGTCGTCGGCGATGCTGTAAAAAACCTGCTTGCCCTCGCGCCGGAAGGCGACGAGCCCCTCCAGTCGCAGCCGCGCAAGTTGCTGCGACACCGTCGATTGCCTGATATCGAGCGCCTGCTCCAGCTCGCTCACGTGCTTTTCGCCGTCTACGAGCTGGCAGAGAATATGCAACCGTGTTTCGTGCGCGAGGGCCTTAAGGAAATCGGCGGCTTCGCGCGCGCTGGCCGCCATCTGATCGATATCGCGCTCGGTAAAGGCAGGCAGTCTCTGGGCTCGCGGCATTAACGCAATACCTTTAGCTTCAATCGTTTCGTTTTTCTCGCAGGTATATAACGTATGCATACGAATATGGCGAGGCGACGTTTTCAGCGCGTCGCGATAACCCAGGCCAGCGCCGGCAGGGTTGAAACCTCGGCGGCCTCCTTGACGCAGACCGGCGGCCCGTCGCGCGTGGTGAGCGGCAACAACCCGATGTCGGGCGCGCCGGCGGGAAAAGGCGCGGTTGGCGCTTTGCATGGGACCGGCCGTCGCGGGCGGGCGCCAACCTCGACCGCCGCGGCTCGCCAAGGCCCGCGCCGCCGGCCGCGCCGATTTCCGCCATTATCGTCGCAGCGTGAGGGGCGGGCCGGGCGCCGGCGGCGACCTCTTCTGAACCGGCGATTGCGCGACCGACGCCGCCGGGACCGGCAAGATCGTCAATGATCACCACGCGCCCGAGCGCGTTCGGCGCCGACGCGGATCGTATCGCCGCGCCGCCGATAGCTGCGCCGCATCAGGCCGCGGGAGCGACGGAGCGCAACGGGACTATGCGCCCCATGCGACAAGGCCGTCCGCGATCGGCGCGGCTTCAGGCGCCGGGCCGCAGCTCCATCGCCGCGACTCCGGCCGCGATATTGAGCCCGTTCTGCGTCTGCACCGAGACCGGCTGCAGGCCGATCTCGTGCGTCGAGCCGCCAAACAGGCCATTGGCCCCGAGACCGACCCCCAGCGTCGCGGCGGCGCCGAACCCGCTGTAGTCGCCGGCCAGCGCATGGCGCATGCGGCCCGCGGTCGGCGCGAACACATCCCACACCAGCACGCCGCGATCGGTGGCGCCGAGGTCGAGGCCGAACCTGCGGATGAAGCCGTGGTAGGTTTCGGGGCGGCCGCGCAGCGGCAGGTAGCGGCATTCCATCGCCTTCGAAGAGGCGACGATCATGCCGAGACCCGCCGAGACGTCGCATTGCAGCTGCCCGACCTTGACCTCTGCGGCGAAAGCGGGGCTGGCGAACACCAACGCGGCGGCGGCGAACCAGGCAATTTTCATCTTTAACTTTCCCTCAATATGACCGGACCCCCGCGAACACGGCGGGGATCGCACGGCGGCCGGCTATGTCCCGCACAATAGTGGCCACAAAGAGAGGGCGGAATTCGTGCGGCTTTCAGCCGCGCGCCGGGGCGTCCGCCGCTTGCGCCTGCAGCAGCGAAATCGCCCGCGACAGCACCGCGCGTTGGCGTTGCACAAGCGCGAGCGACGCGGCGCCCAGGTCGCCCGACCCGATCGCCTCGTCATAACGCGCGAGATTGCGTTGTTCGCCGTCGATCAGTCCCGCCAGGGCGCTGTCGTCGAGTTTGCCCACGAGCGACCGTAGCTTGATGATCGATTCGTGCACGACGGACATGAACGAGCCGCTATAATCCGGCCGCGCGCCGAGCCGGCCCAGCTCCGCCGCCAGTTCCTCGGCCGCTGCGTTGTGCAAATCCTGCATTTTCGCGAACAGACCCAACACCGTGCCGGCGTCCGGCTCCGCGTCCTTGACCGCCTCGGCGTAGCCGTTGCGCGCGTCCACCGCGTCGGTATGCAGACCCGCAAGGATGTCCGTTTCCCGTTCGTCCATGGCGCCCTCCTCGAATGAAACGGGCGGGACGTCCGTCCCACCCTTCGCCTCGAATGCAACGAGCGGGACGTCTGTCCCGCCCTTGGCGCGTCAGGCGGCCTTCTTGTCCGCCTGTTGCGCGCCGATCCGCGACAGCAACTGGTCGGCCTGCAGCTCCTCCTGGCGGGTCTGGTTCAGCAACTTCTCGGCCTCCGGCAGCTTCAGCACCTTCGCCCAGGCGGCCAGGGCGCCGTAGCGCGCCATCTCGTAGTGCTCGACCGCCTCGCCGGCCGCGATCAGGCCCGTGTCGATCGCCGAGCTGGAGCCGAATTTCTGAATGGTCTCCTCGCCTTCCGCGATGATGCCGTTGATCGCCTCGCAGGTCTTGGGCTCCGCCGTCTCGCCGACCATCTGGAACACCTGCTCCAGCCGGGCCATATGCTCCTTGGTCTGCGCCTGATGCTCGGTGAAGGCGTCCTTCAAAGCAGGAGCCCGCGCGGCTTCCGCCATCTTCGGCAGCGTCTTGTAGATCATTTTCTCCGCAAAGTAGATGTCCTTGAGCTGGGCGAGAAAAAGGTCCTTGAGCGCGTGATCGGTCATAGCATTCTCCATGTATTGGCCTGGAGAAACAGTCCGCGCGCCCTATGGTTCCTAAGCACAATAGCTCCGGCGAGAACGTCGGCCGGACGCCTGCGCCCGAACGGCGCGAGGTCGACCGGTCTAGCCGGCCGGCCGATCGCCGACCCCAGCGCGCCGCAGCGGCAGGCTGGCGCCGGCCCGCTGACGCGTGGCGAGACCTGCGAACGCCTAAAAAAGATGTTTATTATCAATAATTTAATTGATTAGGCGGCGACCCGAAGGGACACAAAAAGGCGCCTAAGCGCCTGAAAAGCCTTGGCTCGGTCCTGTCCCGGCGATTTTGCCGGGATTTGGCCGAATCGGGCAAATCGGTCTAGGACGCGGGTTACGACAGCGCGGAGACCGTCCCATGAAACTGCCGACCGAGCTAGGCCCCATCCATTTCATCGGCATCGGCGGCATCGGCATGTCCGGCATCGCCGAGGTGCTGTTGAACCTCGGCTACAAGGTGCAGGGCTCGGACGCTTCCGACAACGCCAACGCCAAGCGCCTGCGCGAGCGCGGGGCGCAGGTGTTCGTCGGCCACAAGGCCGAGCAGATCGGCGACGCCGCGGTGGTGGTCGTCTCCTCCGCCATCAAGCGCGACAACCCGGAGCTGGCCGCCGCCCGCATCAAGCGCGTCCCCGTGGTCCGGCGCGCGGAAATGCTGGCCGAGCTGATGCGCCTCAAGCAATGCGTGGCGATAGCCGGCACGCACGGCAAGACGACGACGACCTCGCTGGTCGCCACCCTGCTCGACGCCGCCGGCCTCGATCCCACCGTCATCAACGGCGGCATCATCAACGCCTATGGCACCAACGCGCGCCGCGGCGCCGGCGACTGGATGGTGGTCGAGGCCGACGAGAGCGACGGCACCTTCCTGAAGCTGCCCGCCGACATCGCCATCGTCACCAACATCGACCCCGAGCACCTCGACCATTTCAAGACCTTCGAGGCGATCAAGGACGCGTTCTACTCCTTCGTCGAAAACCTGCCGTTCTACGGCTTCGCGGTGATGTGCCTCGACCACCCCACGGTGCAGGAGCTGGTCGGCCGCATCGAGGACCGCCGCGTCATCACCTACGGCGAGAACCCGCAAGCCGACGTGCGTCTGCTCGACGTCGACCTCACCGGCGGCGTGACCCGCTTCAATGTGCTGATCCGCGACCGCCAGACCGGCCGGGCGACCTATATCGACGAACTGGCGCTGCCGATGCCCGGCCGCCACAACGCGCTCAACGCGACCGCGGCGATCGCTGTGGCGCACGAACTCGGCGCCTCGATCCCGACGCTGCGCAAGGCGATCGCCGGTTTCGGCGGCGTCAAGCGCCGCTACACCAAGACCGGCGAATGGAACGGCGTGACCATCTTCGACGATTACGGCCATCATCCGGTGGAGATCGCCGCCGTGCTGCGCGCCGCTCGCGGGGCGACGAAAGGGCAGGTCATCGCCGTCGTGCAGCCGCACCGCTACACCCGGCTGCAATCTTTGTTCGACGCCTTCGCGCGCTGCTTCAACGACGCCGACACGGTCATCGTCGCCGACGTCTATCCCGCCGGCGAGGCGCCGATTCCCGGCGTCGACAAGGAGGCGCTGACATCAGCCATCAACGCGCACGGCCATCGCCACGCGATCGCGCTGCCCTCGCCCGACAAGCTGGCGGGACTGGTCAAGCAATACGCCAAGCCCGGCGATTACGTCATCTTCCTCGGCGCCGGCAACATCACCCAATGGGCCTACGCGCTGCCCGACGAGCTGAGCGCGGCGTGAGCGAGCTCAGAGCCGCGTTTTCCGGCTTCCGCGGCCGCGTCAGCTACGACGCGCCGCTGGCGCCTTACACTTGGTTCCGCGTCGGCGGACCCGCGGACGCGCTCGCCTCGCCCGCCGACGAGGAGGATCTGGCCGCCCTGCTCGCCGCCCTGCCGCCTGAGATTCCCGTCACCGTCGTCGGCGTCGGCTCCAACCTCATCGTGCGCGACGGCGGCGTGCGCGGCGCCGTGATCCGGCTCGGCGGCCGCGGCTTCGGCGCCATCGAGACAACCTCCGACGCCCAGGTGATCGCCGGCGCCGCCGCGCTCGACGCCAGTGTCGCCAAGGCGGCGGCGGAGGCCGGGATCGCGGGCCTCGCGTTCCTGCGCGGCGTGCCGGGCGCCATCGGCGGCGCAGCCCGCATGAACGCGGGCGCACACGGCGGCGAGATCAAGGATTGTCTGATCGCGGCGTCCGGCCTCGACCGCTCCGGCGCCAGGCTGAGTTTCGACAACGCCGCCATGGGCTTCTCCTATCGTCACAGCGATGCGCCGGAAGACGTGATCTTCACCCGCGCGGTTCTTCAAGGCCGCCGCGGCGAGCGCGCTGCGATAGAGGCGGAAATGCAGCGCATCACGCAGGCGCGCGAAGCCTCGCAGCCGATCCGCGAGAAGACCGGCGGCTCGACGTTCAAGAACCCGCCGGGCAAAAAGGCCTGGGCGTTGATCGACGCCGCCGGCTGCCGCGGACTCGTCGTCGGCGACGCGCAGGTTTCAAATATGCACTGCAACTTCCTGATCAACCGCGGCGCCGCAACCGCCGCCGATATCGAAGCGCTCGGCGAGGAGGTGCGCCGTCGCGTACGCGAAACCAGCGGCGTCGACCTGGAATGGGAGATCAAGCGGCTCGGCGAACCGTCCGCCGCCTGAGGGCGAGAAATTCGAGAGAATCGGGCGCCGGCGGCTGGCTCGGACATGGCGCGCGGACCCACGCGACGCGAGCGGGCCGGCACGCCTTGGGGCGCTTATTCCCTTTATGACAAAGGTGTTTAGCGACTTGTTCGGAGCCCGCGGACCCGCCGCTGCGAATTGCGCCCTGTGACATTGTCGCTACACTTCAATGACATGTGGAGCACAGCGGGGAATCAGCAAACCTTTAAACGAGTCAACGCTTTAGAGTTAAAGGCGATCGGAAGTGCGTAACGGGGCCGCCAAGTGAAGCAGCAGGGAGGCGTCCGCCTGCGGCGGGCGGCGGAAAGTTTTGCGCCGATGTCGCGCCGGCGCCGGCGCGGAGGCTTTCTCGATTTCAAGCATTTGCAAAAAACCCAGAGTGAGAACGCAAAACAAAGAGCGCGTGATGGGCCTTTGGTCGCGCGTGTCAACAGGCCATTTTCATTGCCCGCCTGCGCCGACCGTGCCATAGAGAGGACCAGGAAACTCGGCGGGCGGGGCCGACATATGGCGCGGGATCACAAATATTCTCTTGTCGACAAGAGCTTCTTTGTTTCGCAAGCGCGCTTAGGCTGCAGATTTGAAGCGCAAGGTCGGGGACCAGCTGTGCTTTCTATATATGCGGAATTTGTCTGTTTGAGTTTCGATGCATCGCCACCTTTGGCAAGGGATCTTTGAGCCGCCGTTCCTAGGCTCTTGATCGCGCAGGGCGGTTCCTACACTGACGATGATTTGACATCGGGACCATGTCCCGAGATGGATGTTCACGGACTTATGATGCGACATCAGCGACGACATAACGGCAATATTTGCGGATGGTCGCGTGTTGCTTGGAGATTTCTCAGCGCCGAGGCGACGAGGCCGGGGAATCGTATCGAGAAGAACCTCCGCTTGTAAGCGGAGCCGCTTTGGGCGCGAAATGCGCCGAGCCGCACCGACTCTGCTTCCAAACATCGGGAATCGATCCCATGCCGTCCACACATCAAACGTTGCGCGGAGGCGCAGGCCCGTGAGCGCGAAGGGTCCGTTGCGCGCACTCCCGAGGGGCGCGCCAATCATGATCGACGACATATGGCGGCGGGCTTCCGAACGATTGCGGGCCGCCTTGGGCGACAGCGTGTTCAATTCCTGGTTCGGCAGCCTCAGGCTGGAGGAGATCGTCGGTGGCCGGGCCCGGCTTTCCGTTTCCACCCGGTTCCTGAAAAGCTGGATCGAGGGCCACTATCAGGAGAAGGTGCTTGCCGCGCTGGCGCAGGAAGTCGATGGCCTCGCAGCGATCGAAATCTGCGCGCGCTCGATGCATACGGGCGCGGCGCCGCTCGCCGAGGTTCGCGCCGAGATGCGGCCGACGGGCCGCGAGGCCTCGCCCGCGGACGAGCCGGCGCGCGCGCTTTTGCTGCCCAAACACCGGCCGGAAAGCATGAGCAAGCCGCTGATGGGCTCGCCGCTCGACCGGCGGCTGACGTTCGCAAGCTTCGTAGGCGGACGCGCCAACCAGCTCGCGCTGTCGCTGGCGAAGAAGCTGTCGGAAGGTCAGGATGCGGCGATGACGCCGCTGTTCCTGCACGCCTCGGTCGGTCTGGGCAAGACGCATCTGTTGCAGGCGATCGCCCACGCCGCCATCGCGCGGCGCCAGTCCGTCGTCTATCTCACCGCCGAAACCTTCATGTATGGTTTCGTCAATGCGCTGCGCAGCCAATCGGCGATCGCGTTCAAGGAACAGTTGCGCAACATCGACCTGCTCATCTTCGACGACGCGCAGTTCCTGCAGGGCCGGGTGATCCAGAACGAATTCGGCCACGTGCTCAATTCGTTGATCGACGCGGGGCGGCAGGTGGTGATCGCGGCCGACCGGCCGCCGTCCGAGCTCGACGCCGTCGACGAGCGCGTGCGCTCGCGGCTGGCGGGCGGCATCTGCGTCGAGATGCAGGGTTTCGACGAAGCGCTGCGATTGAAGATCCTGGAAGCGCGGCTGGCGGCGGCGAAGCTCCTGCACCCTTCGTTGGACGTGTCGCGCGAGGTGCTGGCCTTCATCGCCGGCGCCATCGTCTCGAACGGACGCGATCTCGAAGGCGCGATCAACCGGTTGGTTGCGCACGCCCAGCTCGCCGGTCAGCCGATGACTCTTGCCGCAGCGGAAGTCGCGGTGCGCGACCTGATCCGGCCGCGCGAACCCAAGCGGGTCAAGATCGAGGACATCCAGAAGCGCGTCGCCAACCACTACAATGTTTCGCGCGCCGATCTTCTTTCGTCGCGCCGCACCGCGGCGGTGGTGATGCCGCGCCAGATCGCGATGTTTCTGGCGAAATCGTTGACGCTGCGTTCGCTGCCCGAGATCGGCCGGCGCTTCGGCGGACGCGACCACACGACCGTGCTGCACGCCGTGCGCAAGATCGACGGACTCGTCAACAACAACGCCGCGCTGCGCGACGAGGTCGAGCTGCTCAAGCGCATGCTGCTGGAGTGAGGCGGTGACGCGCGTCTACAAGGTCGTCGGTCAGGCCGAGTGGGCGGCCGCCGAACGCGAAGGCGTATTTCGCGGCGCCGAGGTCGACCATCGCGACGGCTACATTCATCTGTCCGACGGCGGACAGCTGGAGCGCACCGTCGCGCTCTATTTCGCCGAGCGCGACGACCTCGTGCTGGTTGCGCTCGAGGCGGAGCCGTTCGGCGCGGCGCTGAAGTGGGAGCCGTCGCGCGGCGGCGCCCTGTTTCCCCATCTCTATGCGACGCTGCCGCTCCACCGCGTCGTCTTCGCCAAGGCCTTCTCCTCGCGCCGGCCCGAGCAATTGCGCGCGCTGATCGCGGCGCGCTGACAGCCGATGCGCCTCGCCGCTTCCCTGTTCGGCGTCCTGCCGCCGGAGGTCGCCCATCGCGCGGCGATCCGCGCCGTCGCCGCCTATCCTTTTCGCTCGCGTCCCGACAGCGATCCGCGACTGCGCGTCGACGCGTTCGGCCTCAGTTTCCCCAATCCGCTGGGGCTGGCGGCCGGATTCGACAAGAACGCCGAGGCGGTCGAAGGCTTGAGCCGGCTCGGCTTCGGTTTCCTGGAGGTCGGCACGCTGACGCCGAAGCCGCAAGCGGGCAATCCCAAGCCGCGCCTGTTCCGGCTCAAGGGCGACGGGGGAATCGTCAATCGCATGGGTTTCAACAACGAGGGTTACGCTGCGGCGAAGGCGCGGCTCGCGCGCGCGCCGCGGCTGGGAATCCTCGGCGTCAATATCGGACCCAACAAGGATGCGTCCGACCGCATCGCCGATTACGTGCTCGGGATCGAGACTTTCGCCGACCGCGCCGATTATTTCACCATCAACATTTCCTCGCCCAACACGCCGGGCCTGCGCAATTTTCACGCGCGAGACGAATTGAGCGCGCTGGTCGAAGCCGTACTCGCCGCCCGCGACCGCTCGGTCACGCGCCGCCCGGTGCTGGTGAAGATCGCGCCCGACCTCGACTCGGATCAACTCGAAGACGTGCTCGCAGTGGCGCTGGCGCGGCGAATCGACGGGCTCATCGTCGCCAACACTTCGATCGGCCGGCCGGCGACGCTGGTCGCGCCAGAAGCCAGCGAAAGCGGCGGCCTCTCGGGGCGGCCTATCTTCGACCTCTCGACGCGGATGCTGGCGCGCTGCTTCCTGCGCTGCGGCGGCGCGCTGCCGCTGGTTGGCGTCGGCGGCGTCGAGGACGCGCGCACGGCGCTCGCCAAAATCGAGGCGGGGGCCTCGCTCGTCCAGATTTATACGGGGCTGATCTACCGCGGGCCGGGCGTGGTCGGCGAGATCCTGCGCGGGCTCGGTCAGGAAGTCGCGCGCCGCGGCGTCGCCGCCATCGGCGACTTGCGGGGCGCGCGCGCGAAACAACTGGCGACCGGCGCCGCTCCGTAGGCGCCGCGCGCTCGCCGCGAACGCCGGGAGCGCGCGCTCCCGGCAGGAAGCATCGGCTTAGTTGGCGCCGAACGGATGCTTGGCGGAGTCGCGCTTGGAGACGACCTCCTGCGGGGTCGGATGACCGGCGACAGCGCGCTCGAGCGCCTCTTTGGTCGCCTTGTAATTGTACTCCTGGATCTTCTTGTCGTCGGCGGCTTCCCAGTGGATGAACACGCCGACGCAGATGAACAGGTCGTCGGCCTCCCACGCCGGGATCGTGCCGTCGGCGACCGAATCGGCCACCGCCTTGGCGACGCCGTACTGCGCCGGGCCGAACATCTGCACCGCCTGCTTGGCGCCCTTGATCGTCACCTTGTTGAACATGACGGTGGCGGGCTTGGTCATCAGGTTCGGCGCCACGACTGCGAGCAGCGCGGTGAAGCCGTCCTTGTTGTTGACGAGCGCGTTGGCGAATGCGGTCTCCGCGGCGCTGCCGCGCGGCCCGATCAGAAGATCGATATGGGCGACTTCATTGCCGTCGCCGACCAGCGACTCGCCGACGCACAGCTTGGTGATCTTAGGCATGTGAAATTCCTCCCCGCAATCAGTTGGCCACCCAGCGCACGGCTGCCTGAAAGCTTGGGCCGTGAACCGGCTATCCTTGTTGTCGGCATCCCGCTTTGAAAGGCGGAATCGGTTGGCCGGATAGGCGCAGCCTCCTCGGCCGCACAACGACACTCAATCACTGTTGCGCCGGCGCCGCAAGCCGTTCGTCGCGGATGGACGAAAGGTAAGCCGCGAAAACCGAGGCGACCGTAAGGTCGGCCGTCGCGCCCGGGTTGAGGCCGCGCGCCTTCAGTCGCCCATCCCATGCGGAAAGCGCCTCGGCGTCGAGCCCGCCGAGCCCGCCGACGCGCGCCGCAGCGTCTCGCCGCACCGCTTCCGCCGTCTCGCCCCCGAATTTGCGTGCGATATGCGAATCGGGCTCGGCGGCCAGGAACGCCAGATAGACCGCCGCTGTCGCCTGCGCCGCATCGGCGCCGCTCGCCCGCGCGCGCGCGAAAGCGGTCAGGCCGAAGCCCAGCACGTCAGCGAAGCCGCGCGCGTATTGCCGCGCCACGAGATCGCGCTCCGCCGCCGCCGCCATGGCCTTGCGCAGCGGAACGGTAGGCGGCTCGCGCACGTCGTTCTGCTCGACCGTCCCGAGCCCGCCGGGATTGGCGAGCGCGATGGCCGCAAAGACGTCGCGCGCGTCGGCGTCATCGAGCTCGTCGAGCACGGCCGCCACAGCGGCGCGCAGGCTGGGGTCGCCGCGCTCGGCGGCGGCGGCGAGCGGGGCGCAAAGCAGCACGATGCCGAGATTGGTGTTCTGCCCCACCGCCGCGCGCGTCGCCGTCACCGCCTCCAGCACGCGGGCGCCGACCCGGACGCCCGGTCGCGCCACGCCGGCCGCGCTGACCTCAGCGCTGGTCTCGAAATCGCCGACGGTCATGCCATGCCCGTCGGCGTGGCGATGCACGTTGCCCGGCTTCAGCGCGTCGAGCTCGGCCAGACACGCCGCGACATAGGCTCTAGCGATAACGCTCACGCCAGCACGTCCTGCGCCAGCGTGCGCGCAATGTCCGCGCGCGTCACCTTCTGCAGACCGCGCCACGCCGGCATGCTGTTGACTTCCAGCACCCGCGGACCCTCGCGGCCGACGATGACGTCGACGCCCGCGATCTCGGCGCCGACGGCCTCGGCCGCCGCGAGCGCGAGCGTCTCGAGCGCCCCGTCGCGGCCGACGGCGACCGGCTCGCCGCCCTGCTTGACGTTGGTGATCCAAGTCGAGGCCCGCCGCATCATCGCCGCCACGACCCGGCCGCCCGAGACGAACAGCCGGAAATCGCGGAAATCGTCGCCCTCCACCGGCTCGAAGCGCTGCAGGTAGTAGATCCCCGCGACGTCCTCCGGCGGCGGCAGGTCGTCGAGCTTGCGCAGCAGCTTCAACCCCTTGCCCTGCGCCCCGAACAGCGGCTTGAGCACCAGCGGCCCGCGCTCGATCTCGCGCCGCACCCGCGCGCGGGCCTCGTCGTGCGATTCCAGCGTCCAGGTCTCAGGCGTCGGCAGGCCGGCGCGGGCGACGAGGAAACTCGTCATCGATTTGTCCACGCAAGCCTCGATGGCGCGCGGACGGTTGACGACCGGCACGCCCAGCCGGTCGAGCGCATGCAGGATTCCGAGCCGCTTGGTGATCGCCTCGAACGAGCCGGCGGCCATTGTGCGCACATGCACGGCGTCGGGCAGGGCGTCGAAGCCCGGCAGCGTCAGCCCGGTCGGGCTCGCCGTGGCGAAACCGCAGGCCGCCAGGTCGAGCCGCACGACTTCGGCGCCGAGCGCGGCGTAAGCCTCCTCCATCCGCCGCGCGTGCCAGTCGCGCGCATCGCTGACGAGCAGAACCCTCATCCGAACGACGCGTCGAGCAGCGCCTCGTCGATGTCGCCGGCGCGGAAGGTTTCACCGCTTTCGAGCGCCGTCACCAGCGTCTGCGCGGGGCTGAACAGCATCGGGTCGATGGCGTAGAAATCGCCCTTGAAGCGCTTGAAGATGTCGCGGAACGGCGCCCCGTAGTCGCGCGAGGAGCGGCTCGGCAGGGCGTCGGCGAGCGCCTTGGCCTCCTCCACAGGCCCGGTCACGAACAGATGCACCCGGCCGCCGTAGATGATGGCGTCGTTGGTGCGTCCCATCGCGGTCATGAAATCGGGATGCGGCGGCGACAGCGGCGCCGCGCCGAGGCCGTCGACGATGCGATCGAGCGGGAATTTCAACGCATGCGCCTTGTGCAGCGCCACCTCCAGCACGCGCGCCACCACCTGCGTGGCGCCCGCCAGGCTCTGCGTCGGCGCGAACACGACGGTCAGCGCCGACGGCGGCAGGCCGCAATCGGCGGCGACTTTCGCGACCAGCTCAGGCGGCAAAGTGCGCGCGCTCTCGATCACCAGGGTCGCCGCGTCCGCCGCGTCGCGGTAGCCGATCTCCTCGAACAGCGCCTCCCTTTGCGCCAGCGCCCGCGCCGGACCCGAGCCGAGGGCGAAAAACCCGTCGCGCCCCTCGCCGTGCGCGAGGCTCCAGCCCGCATATTGGCTGCCCAGGCACGCGATCACCGGCTGCGACGAGCGCACCGAAATCGTCCACGGCCAGCGCGGGATTGCGCCGTCGGGCGCCAGCGTAACCTCGCCGAGGCCGCCGAGGCAGACGCGGGCGATGATCAGCCCGGCGTCGACGCCGCCGCGCCGCTTGGCGCCGGCGTCGATCGAGGTCTCGCCGAGCGGCCCGGTCTCGACGCCGATCTCCAGCCGCCCGGCCTCGGCGCGCAGCGCCTGGACCCATTTCGCCGCGCCTTGGTTGACGCTGATCGGCGGCGTGCTGCTCATCGGGCGCCCTCCATGAGCCAGGCGCGGATGCGCCGGGATCGCTCGTCGACCAAGCCTTTCGCGCCCGCGACGCTGGCGTCGTTGGCGTAGACCGTGCAGACCGGCGCCCCGGCGGCGATCTCAGCCCCCGCCGCGGGGCGATCCGCCGCCCAGTCCGGCCACTCGCCCGCGGGAACGACGAAATCGCCGTCGGCGTAGACGATCTCCGCCGCCCTGGGCCGGCGCGCTTCCGCCGGCGCGGCCGGGCCATCGGCGAATGCGGCGATGTGCCGGGCGATGAGGCAATCGTCGTCGTCGTCGAACACGTCGAGCGTCGCGCCCGGCCGCGGGTTGAGCTCCAGCAGCCACAGGCGCTCGCCGTCGTCGAGGAAGTCGGCGCTGGCGAGGCCGCGCACGCCGAGCGCCCCGCTCAAGGCCGCGAGCTTTGGCGTCAGGTCCGGCGCCGGTTCGAAATCGAGCGGCCCCGCCGCCCCGCCGTAGCGGAATGGCGCGCCGGCCGCCGGCGCCGTCCATTGCTCGCTCCAGCCGATGGCGGTCAGCGCCAGCGAATCGCGCACGAACAGCAGCGAGACCGCGCGGCCGTCGACACGGGCCTGCCAATATTCGTGCGGCCGCTGCGCGCGTCCCGCCGATGCCGGCAGCACGTGCAATCCGCCGCAGCCGCCGCGCCGTTTGACCAGCCATTGCGCCGGCGAGAGCGGCGGCGCGAACCGAATCTCGGGATGGGCGAGCCCCGCCTCGGCGCAGGCTCGCGCGAAACCCGCCGGGTCCTTGGCGCGCTCGAGCGCCTGCGACGGAGTCCCCAGCAGCGGTGCGTAACGGGGCAGCGGCGCCAACGCGCCAGGGCAATCGTCGAAGCCCGATCCGTAGACAACGCCGACCGGCGCATGGACGGCGCAAAGCCGCGCCACGACGGGTTCGAGATCGACCCCCGCGAATCCTCCCATGCCGTTCTCCACCACCCACATCTCACGACAGAGCGCTCGCGCGTCGCTGTCGCCGAAGGCGTCGATTGCGACCGCGGCATAGCCCGCCCGCCGAGCCGCAACGGCGAGCGCGCGGGCCGATACCGCGACGAGCAGCAGCGTGGCTGCGTCGCTCACGCTACGCAGATCCCGGCGCGGCGCGAAGGCTTGCACGAGGCCTCAAGCGATTGCTCTCCCGGGCCAAGGGCGTTGACGCCGAACCGGTCCCTGATCCGTCATTCAAGACGTCGCGCAGCCATCTGTCCAGTCGCTTCTCGCCAAGGCCTGTAGCGTCGCGTCAGGAGAATTTCCCAGCCGGCGCGCATGGACAAGGCCGGCGAAGCGGTATCAGATGCCGGCCCAACCTTAAGCAGGCGCGGCGGCTCGGAGGAGATGAAGGCGGGCGACACCTTAGCCATGGCGTGGATCGACGGCGCGCCCGTGTCGTTCGACGCCGCGGTGGCGCAGGCCGCGCATCTTCTCGCGCACAGCAAAGCGCCCGTGGTCGCCCATCTGGGCGCCGACGTCGAGGGCGCGCGCGCAGCTGTGCTGCTGGCCGAGCGCGCCGGTGCCTGCCTGGATCACGCCGCTTCGGGCGCCCTCATCGCCGACCTCGATCCGATTCGCGAAACCGGCGCCATGCTGACGACGCCGCTGGAGGCGGCGATCCGCGCCGACGTCGCGCTCGTCGTCGGCCGTCATCCCGGCGATTTGAACTGGCTCGCTCGCCCGGCGCGGCCCTATGGCGAAAACATTCCCCGCAAGGTGATCGCACTGGGCGCGGCTCCTCCGGTTCCCGGCGCGGCTGTCTACCAAGCGGGCGACGGCGCCGAGCTTCTGGCGTTCCTCGCCGCGTTGCGCGCGCGGGTCAAAGGACGGCGGGTCGCGTGGGCGCGGCCGGGAGTCGAGCCGCTCGCGGCGGCGCTCGCCCAAGCCAAATTCGGCGTCGCGCTGTGGAGCGCGGCCGAGATCGAACCGCTGGCGGTCGAGGCGATCCACGGCCTCGTGCGCGATCTCAACGAGACGACGCGGTTCTCGACCCTCAGCGCGCCGGCGTCCGACCACGGCCAGGGCGTGCAGAACGTCTGCGGCTGGATGACCGGGTTTCCGCTGCGCACGGGGTTCGCGCGCGGGTTTCCCGAGCACGATCCCTGGCGCTACGACGCGCGGCGGCTGGCCGCTTGCGGCGAGACGGATTGCCTGATCTGGGTTTCCGCCTTCGAGCGCGGCGCCGCCCCGCCTGCCGGAGCTTCCATTGCGCTTTGCGCGCCCGGCCTGCCGACGGCGGCGCGCGTCAGCTTCGAGGCGGCGCGGCCCGGCCAGGACAGCGACGCGATCCTGTTCGACGCCGGCGTCGGCGCGTTCGTCGCCCGCCGCGCTGGCGCCGCCTCGCCGGCCCCGAGCGTCGCCACGATCCTGCAGGCGATCGACAAAACCCTCGGCGGCCCGACTTGCTGACGAAAATCGCCGGCGGGCGCATCCTCGATCCCGCGCACGGTCGCGACGAAACCGGCGATCTCTGGTTGCGGAACGACCGCATCGTCGCCGCCCCGCCGGACGGGCGCGCCGACGAGAGCTTCGACGCCGCCGGCTGCATCGTGATGGCCGGCGCCATCGACATTCATTCCCATATCGCCGGCGCCAACGTGAACACGGCGCGGCTGCTGCTGCCCGAGCAGCACCGCGCCCACGCTTCCCGCCCGGCGACGACGCCGCTCTCCAACGCCGGCTGGTCGACCTATTGGACCGGGCGGCTCTACGCTCAGATGGGCTTCACCACCGTCGTCGAGCCGGCGATCTCGCCGCATCAGGCGCTGCACGCGCATCTGGAGCTCGCCGACACCCCCGTCATCGACAAGGCGATCCTGGCCATTCTCGGCAACGACGATTTCGGCCTGTCGCTGATGCGCGATGGCGCAGGTCCGGCCGCGATCCGCGATCACGTCGCCTGGACGCTGCAGTCAACCAAGGCGCTCGGCCTCAAGGTCATCAACGCCGGCGGCGTCGCGGCGTTCAAGGACAATGTGCGTTCCTTCTCGTTCGACGACGTCGTGCCGCATTACGGCGTCTCCAGCCGTGTGATCGTCAAGACGCTGCAACGGGCGGTGTCGGACCTTGGCGTGCCGCATCCGCTGCATGTCCATTGCAACAACCTCGGCCTGCCCGGCAATTACGAGACCGCGCTGGCGACCATCGCGGCGGCCGAGGATCTGCCGCTGCATCTGGCCCACCTGCAATTTTACGGCTACGGCCGCGAGGGCAAGCTCGGCTTCTCCTCCGCCGCGCCGAAGCTCGCCGAGGCGGTCAATGCGGCGAAGAACGTCACGATAGACGTCGGCCAGGCGATGTTCGGCCAGACGGTGACGATCTCCTCCGACGTGCTGCGCCAGTTCTCCGCGCGAGGTCAGGCCAACCCGAAAAAATATGTCATCATCGACGGCGACGCCAGCGGCGGCGGGATTATGCCGTTCAACTACAGGCAAGGCGTCGTCGCCAACGCCGTGCAGTTCGCCGTCGGGCTGGAGCTGTTCCTGCTGATCGAGGACCCGGGACAAGTCTATTTCACCACCGATCACCCCAACGGCGCGCCGTTCACCTGTTATCCCGACCTGTTCGCGCTGCTGATGAGCCGCGATGTGCGCGCGCAATGGTTGGAGAAGCTGCCGGCCGAGGCGCTTGCGGTCACGACGCTGGGCTCTCTGACGCGGGAATACAGCTGGACCGAGATCGCCACCATGACCCGCGCGGCGCCGGCAAGGCTGCTCGGTCTAAGGGACCGCGGCCATCTCGCGGTCGGCGGGCGCGCGGATGTCGCGGTCTACCGCCCGGGGCCGCACCTCGCGCACACCTTCCGTTGCGCTGCGCGGGTGTGGAAGGATGGCGATTGCGTGGTGCGCGACGGCGAACTCACACATTATCGCTTCGGCCGGGCGCTGCGCGTCGCCCCGGAGCCGGACGCCGCCATGGTCAAGCGCCTCGCCGACTACTACGACCGCCGCTACGGCCTCGACGCGAACCTGCTCAGCGTCCCCGAAGCCGCCCTCCCGCGCGAACCGTTCGAGACCGTCGCATGTCTCTGAGCGTGGGCGGCGTCGCCATCGACGACACATTCGCGGAAGCCTTCGATATGCGAGGGACCGCGCTGGTGATCACCGCCGACAGCGCCCGCTGGGCGCTCCAGGCCGCCACCACCATGACTGGTTTCGCAACGAGCGTCATCGCCTGCGGCTGCGAGGCGGGGATCGACTGCGAGCTTAAGCCCGAGGAGACTCCGGACGGCCGCCCCGGCGTGCGCGTGCTGCTGTTTGCAGTGTCCACGGCGGAGCTGCAGAAGCAGCTGACCAACCGCGTCGGCCAGTGCGTGCTGACCAGCCCCGGCTCGGCCTGCTACGCCGGCCTGCACGAAGGCGAGGAGAAGCTGAAGCTCGGCGCCGCGATCCGCTATTTCGGCGATGGCTGGCAGATCGCCAAGAAGATCGGCGACCGCCGCTACTGGCGCATCCCCGTCATGGACGGCGAATTCGTCTGCGAATCCGTCACCCACATGACCAAACGCGCGGTCGGCGGCGGCAACCTGCTGATCATGGGCGCGACGCCTGAGACCACTTTGCGCGCGACCGAGGCGGCGGTCGAGGCGATGCGCGCCGCGCCCGACGCGATCATGCCGTTTCCCGGCGGCGTCGTGCGCTCCGGCTCCAAGATCGGCTCCAAATACAAAGGCGCCATCGCGTCGACCAATCATTTCTACTGCCCGACGCTGAAGGGCGCGCTCGACAGCGCCATCGGGCCTGACATCGCTTGCGTGCTGGAGATCGTCATCGACGGGCTTACCAGCACGGCTGTGGCCGACGCGATGCGCGCGGGGCTGAAGGCCATCGCCGATCTCGGGCCGCAGCGCGGCGCGCTGCGCGTCGGCGCCGGCAACTACGGCGGCAAGCTCGGCAAGCACCACTATCGGCTGAAGGAGCTGGCGCCATGACCCGGCTGACCTTCACCCTGCGCGCGCCGCCGCCGCAGCGCGTCGACCTTTCGGAGCTCACGCCCGAGGCGCTGGCGGCCAAGAGCGCAACCGAAATCGCCGCGCTGCCGATCTACACCACGCGCGCTTCGCTGACGGTCGGCGATTTGTTTGACGTCCAAGACGGCGAGCGCGACGAGATCGTATTCGAAGGCGGCGCCGAGCGGCTCGACCGGGTCGGCGTGGGAATGACCCAAGGCGCGATCCGCGTCGTCGGCGAGGTCGGCGTCGAGGCGGGCCGCGGCATGACCGGCGGGACCGTGACAATCGAAGGCGCGGCGGGCGCCTACGCGGGATCGGGCATGCGCGGCGGCCTGCTGCGCATCGCAGGCGACGCCGGCGAGCGGCTCGGCGGCCCGCGAGCGGGCGAGACCGAGGGCATGAACGGCGGCGTCATCCACATCGGCGGCGCGGCGGGCGCGCGCGCCGGCGACCGCTTGCGGCGCGGCTTCATCCTGATCGAAGGCGCCGCGGGCGATTACGCCGGCAGCCGCATGATCGCGGGCACGCTTATCATCGGTGGCGAGGCGGGCGCGCTGCCCGGCTATCTGATGAACCGCGGCACGATGCTGCTGGCGGGCGGCGTCGAGAGCATGGCGCCGACGTTCCTCGATTGCGGCGCCTACGAACTGGTGGCCGCTCGGCTGCTGGCGGCCCATGTCGGCAAGTTCAGCGCGCGGCTCGGCGCGGCGTTTCGCGGGCCGCTGCGTCGCTACGCCGGCGATCTGGCGGCGCTCGGCAAGGGCGAGATTTTCATGCCCCTAGGCTGATTTCGCCTCAATCAACAATATCAGGGAGAGGAAACGCGTTCATGAAACTCGCCATAGGTCTCGCCGCCGCTTTCGCCTTCGGCCTTGTCGCGTTTTCGGCGCAAGCGCACGGACCGACGCGCCAGAAGCTGATCGAGACGGTCGACGTCGCCAAGCCGGTCGATGAGGTCTGGGCCATGGTCAAGGATTTCGACGGGCTCGCCAAGTGGCTGCCGATCATCGCCTCCAGCGGCGCGACCAAGGGCAACGAAGTCGGCTCGCTGCGCACGCTCGTGCTGAAGGCGGCCGGCGAGCCGCAGTTGCAAGAGGAGCTGCTGAGCTACGATCCCGACAAGCACAGCTATCACTACGAGATGAAGGACCACGACGTGCAGATTCTGCCGGTGCAGAATTACACCTCCTGGCTGACCGTCAAGGACGACGGCAAGGGCGGCGCGCTGGTCGAGTGGAAAGGCGCCTATTACCGCGGCGATCAGCGCAACGATCCGCCGGCGGAGCTGAACGACGACGCCGCGAACGCCGCGGTGCATGCGATCTATCGCGCCGGGCTCGACAATCTGAAGAAGATCGCCGAGGGGCAGTAAGTTGCTGCGCAGCCGCGCGGGAGCGGCGGTCCTCGTCGCCTCTGTGCTGCTGGCGCCCGCCGCCTGCGCCGCGACCCTCGCCTATGTCACCCAACAGGGCGCCGACAGCGTCGCCGTTGTGGACGTCGACGCGTGGCGCATCGTTGCGCAGGTGAAGGTGGGTCGCAAACCCGCGGGCGTCGCCGTGGCGCCGGGGGCTAAGCGCATCTTCGTCAGCAACCCCGCGAGCGCCACCGTCTCGGCGATTGCGCTCTCGGCGGACGGCGGCGCTCGCGTCGTCGCCGAGGCGCCGGCGGGCCACGGTCCGCTAGGCATCGCAACCGACCGCGAGGGCAAGCTGGTGTTCGTCGCCGACTGGTACAACGACGCGGTGCATGTGCTCGACGCCGACACGCTCGACGAGCGCCGCGTCCTCAAAGTTGGCCGCTCGCCTTCGGGCATGGCGGTCAGTCCCGACAACAAGCGTCTCTATGTCGCCAATCGCGAGAGCGACACGCTCTCCGTCGTCGATCTCACGAGCTGGCGGACGATCGCGACGATCCCGGTCGGCAAGGCGCCGTTCGGCGTCACATACGACGACAACGGCCCGCGCCTGTGGGTCGCCAATGTGCAGTCGAGCGACGTCTCCGTCGTCGATGCCGTGGCCATGAAAGAGATACGGCGGTTAAAAGTTCGCACCTTCCCCTACGCCGTCGCGGTGACCAAGGACGGCGCCCGCGCCTTCGTCACCAACCAGCACGACGACAGCGTCTCCGTCATCGACGCCCGGTCCTACGAGCCGCTCGCCGTGCTCGCGGTCGGCGACTACCCGGAGGGCGTGCTCATCGCGCCCGATCAGCGCCACGCGCTCGTCGCCTGCTGGATGGACGACGAACTCATCTCCATCGACATCGCGACGCTGAAGATCGACCGCAGGCTGCCGGTCCTGTCCGGCCCCCGCGCGTTCGGCCAGTTCATCGCGCCGTGACCAGGAGACCGTCATGAAGTGGCTCGCGCTCGCCGCCATGCTCGCCTCGCCCGCAGCAGCCGAACCCGTGACCATCGCGGTGATCGACTACGACTATCTCGACACCTCCGGCGAGCCGGCCGACCAGCAGGCGGCGCATGCCGCCCGGCTCGCCGAGTTCATGCGCTCGCTGCGCGCCGACCTCGACGCCGAGGGCGGCTTTCGCGTCGTCGCGATCGCCTGCGAGCAACCGCCGTGCACTGCCGGCGGCACGCCCCCGGCCGTGCTGATCGCGCGGGCGAAACAGGCGGGCGCGCGGCTCATGCTGTACGGCCAGATCCACAAGATGAGCACGCTGATCGAGTGGGCCAATTGCGAGATCGTCGATCTCGAAGCCGACAAACTGCTCGAGAGCAAGCTTTTCACTTTCCGCGGCGACACCGACGAGGCGTGGCGGCGGGCGGAGCGGTTCATCGTGCAGGAGACGAAGTCCGTCGCGCCGAAGCCATAATCCTTGCCCGCGCCGCGGCCGCCGGTTTAGGCTCCCGCGACAATAAGTCACAAGGCGAGGAAAGCATGAGTGCGACCGCCGTGAACAGCCCCGAGCCGTCGCGCGCGCCGCCGGAATGGGCGCCGCTGCTGCGATGGCTGACGTTCACCGGCTTCACCGCTTTCGCGGCGCTGCTGCTGTGGCGCTACGGCCTGTTCCGGCTGATGCTGCAATCCGACCGCACCTACATCTCGTCGGTCATCTGCGTGCTTTACTTCGGCGCGTCGCTGCATTGTCTCTATCGCACCGTCGCGGTGTCGCAGGAGGGCGAGCGCGAGCGGCGCGCCGCCGCGGCGCTTGAAAATTCCGACGCGCTGTTCGCCGACGGCGCGCTGCCGAACGGCCTCACCGGCGACCACATCCGCGATCTCGCTGAGAAGGCGCGCGCGCAAGGCGAGCGCCGGCTCGATCAGACGCTGCTGCTGCGCGGCCTCGCCGACCGCATGCGCGGCTCCAACGGCTTCGGCAATTTCGCCGCCGATTCGCTGATGAAGCTCGGCCTTTTGGGCACCATCGTCGGCTTCATTATCATGCTCGCGCCGATCGCCGGGCTCGACGTCTCCGACAAGTCGGTGCTCAAATCCTCGATGGGTGTGATGAGCGACGGCATGGCGGTCGCCATGTACACCACGCTCGCCGGCCTCGTCGGCTCGATCCTCTTGAAGCTGCAATATTACATGCTCGACAGCGCGACCTCCGGCCTGTTCGCGCGGGTGGTCCGCCTGACCGAGACGCGCGTCGTGCCGGCGCTGGAGCGCCGCTATGATCGATGACTTCGGGCTCTACCCGAAAGACGAGCCGTTCGATCCGATGAGCGTCATGCTGTTCAAGGCGCTGCAGGTGGTGGCGTTCCTGTTCTTCCTGGCGCTGCTCGCCGTCTCGCCCGACAACAAGGACGGCAAGATCGATAGCAAGGCCGAGTTCATCGTCACCATGGACTGGCCGGACAATCATCCCGACGATCTCGACATGTACGTGCAGGACCCGATCGGCAACATCGCCTGGTACCGCCACCGCGAGGCCGGCTTCCTGGTGCTCGACCGCGACGACCGCGGCGGCGCCAACGATTTCATCGTCGTCAACGGCAAGAAGATCCCCTCGCCGATTCGCGAGGAGATCGTCACCGTGCGCGGGATCGTGGCCGGCGAATACACCGTCAACGTCAGCCATTTCGCCGCGACCACCGGCCAACCGGTCGAGGCCAACGTGAAAGTGCAGAAGCTCAACCCCAAAGCGCAGGTGATCTTCGACGATCACGTCACCGTCGATCACACCGGCGACGAGAAGACCGCCGTGCGCTTCACCCTCGACGCCGACGGCAAGGTGATCGACGTCAACCGACGTCCGAAGTCGTTGATGGAGACGTTCCGCAACGTGCACAGCAACGGCGCGGATCTCGATCCCAAGACCATGGTGCGGGTGAGATGACCGGGCACGACCAGATCGTCCTGTGGTTGGGACTTGGCTACGCGCTGCTTGGCGTCGTGCTGCTGGTCATCCTGATATTCGCCAAGCTGGACTGGCGGCTGAAGGCCGGGCTGATCCTCGCCGTCAGCGCCTTCTACGTCGTCGACTTCCGCTCCGCGGGCGCGCTGCTCGGCTGGGCTTCGCCTGAAGCCCTGCCGGCGCATTTCAAGCTGCTCGGCGCGCGCATCGTCGAACCGCATTCGTTGGCCGGCGACAAGGGCGCGATCTTCCTGTGGGTCGAGGAGGTTGATGAAGACAACTTCCCCTCCGGCGATCCGCGCCTTTTCCGCCTGCCCTACAGCGTGAAACTCGCCGAGCGGGCCGAGGCGGCGGCGCGCGCCAGCGCGGAAGGGACGCCGCAGGGCGGGCGCACCGCCGATTTCGGCGCCGGCGCCGGCGGCGCGGCCGAGCCGACCAACCGCGAGGTGACGCCGTCGTCGGTGACGGTGACCAGCGGCGGCGATCCGATGTCCGGCGGCCCCACGGACCCGCAGATGTCGAAGGATCAGGCGCATGGCGTGGTGTTCTCACCGCTGCCGCCGCCGCGCTTGCCGCCCAAGGAGGCGCCCTGAGGCAAAGTTGTCGTTGACATATCCACGGCGTCCCTGTCCAATTCGCCTTGCGGCAGGCGAGGACTGGCGGGATGACGCTTAAGAATTACTCCGACGACGATCATCACAAGGATGTCGCCGTACTCCACTCGATGGGCTACGCGCAGGAATTGGAGCGGCGCATGAGCGCCTTCTCCAATTTCGCGGTCTCGTTCTCCATCATCTGCATTCTCTCCGGCGGCATCAATTCGCTGGGGCAGGCGACGGCGGGCGCCGGCGGCGCGTCGATCGGCATCGGCTGGCCGGTCGGTTGCCTGATCTCCGGCGTGTTCGCGCTCGGCATGGCGCAGATCGCCTCGGCCTATCCGACCGCCGGCGGGCTCTATCACTGGTCGTCGATCCTGGGCGGCCGCTTCGCCGGCTGGCTGACGGCGTGGCTCAACCTGCTCGGCCTGATCACCGTGCTGGGCGCCATCAACGCCGGCACCTGGGGCTTCTTCGGCTCCTCCATCGGCGCCTGGTTCGGAGTCGCCACCGACGCCAGCACGGCGGAAGGCTTCCGCAACCAGATCGTGTTCGTCGCCGCGATCACCTTCGTGCAGGCGCTGATCAACCATCTCGGCATCCGGCTGACGGCGAAGCTCACCGACTTCTCCGGCTACCTGATCTTCGCCGTCACCGTCGTGTTGACGATCGCCTGCTTCGCCTTCGCCGAGCATTGGGACTGGTCGCGCATCTGGACCTTCACCAACTACACCGGCGATCCCACGCTCAACGGCGCGGGCGAGCTGAAGGGCGATCCGGTGTGGCCGAGCCGGGTCAGCATGACGATGTCCTTCCTGCTGAGCCTGTTGCTGCCGATCTACACCATCACCGGCTACGACGCCTCCGCCCATACGTCCGAGGAGACGCAGAAGGCGGCGCTGTCGGCGCCGCGCGGCATGGTCAACTCGGTGATCTGGTCGGCTTTGTTCGGCTACGCGATGGTGGTCGGCTTCCTCTTGCTGATCCCCAACATGGGCGACGCGGCGAAGCAGGGCTGGAACGTGTTCTTCTGGGCGCTCGACGCGCGCTTCCCCGTGTGGCTGAAGAATGCGCTCTATGTCGCCATCTTCATCTCGCAGTTCCTGTGCGGGCTGGCGACGGTGACCTCGGCCAGCCGCATGATCTTCGCCTTCGCGCGCGACGGCGGTCTGCCGGGCTCGAAGCTGCTCTCCAACGTGAGTCCGACCTTCCGCACCCCGGTGGTGGCGATCTGGTTCGGCGCCATCGCTTCGGTGCTGTTCGTCTGGGGCGCCTCGCTGGTCACCATCGGCGGCTCGTCGGCCTATACGATCGTCGTTTCCTGCACCGTCATCTTCCTGTTCTTCTCGTTCGCGATCCCGATCGGCTGCGGCCTGATCGCGCACGGGCGGACCTGGACCGACATGGGGCCGTGGAGCATCGGCGTGCTGTTCAAGCCGATCGCGGTGCTGTCGATCCTGGCGGCGGCGCTCATCTTCGTCATCGGCGTGCAGCCGCCGAACGATTGGGCGCTCTACATCACCGTCGGCTTCATCGTGCTGGCGCTGCTGGTGTGGTTCGCATTCGAGCAGCGCCGCTTCCAGGGGCCGCCGATCGGCGAGATGATCGCCAAGCGGCAGGCGGCCATCGTGGCGGCGGAAAAGCGGGTCGGCGAGGCGGTTTAGCGGGTCCGCGCAACAACCCGTCACATTTCGCTTGGCGGAAGCGGCGGGTTTCCTATATGAAGGTCGACGTGGCGCGTAACCGAGAGGTTGCGCGCCGCTGATGTTTTTGGCGGACTGGCTGGCTTCGCAGGAAGCCGGCGGGCGCCCGGGAAGGTCGAGACATGGCCAACGCGTTCGAATTCATTCAGCAGGTGCGGGCGGAAGCGACGCGGGTCGTATGGCCGTCGCGGCGCGAGACGCTGATCACCACGGCGATGGTGGTGGCGCTGGCGATCGCCGCCTCGTTGTTCCTGCTGCTGGTCGACGAGGCGCTGCGCGTCGCCGTCAGCCTCGTTCTCGGCTTCGGGCGTCACGGATGAGCGCGCAAGCGACGGTTAAGGTGGGTTCCATGGCGAAGCGCTGGTATATCGTCCACGCCTATTCGAATTTCGAAAAGAAAGTCGCCGATTCGATCCGCGAGGGCGCGGCCCAGCGCGGCCTCTCGGAGGCGTTCGACGAGATCATGGTGCCGACCGAGAACGTCGTCGAGGTCCGGCGCGGCCGCAAGTTCAACTCCGAGCGCAAGTTCTTCCCCGGCTACGTGCTGGTGAAGTGCGACCTGACCGATCAAGTCTACCATCTGATCAAGAACACCCCGAAGGTGACCGGCTTCCTCGGCGCCGACAACAAGCCGACGCCGATCCCCGATCACGAGGCCGAGCGCATCAAGGGGCAGGTGCAGGACGGCGTGGAGCGGCCGAAGTCGTCGATCCGGTTCGAGGTCGGCGAGACCGTCCGCGTCGCCGACGGCCCGTTCGCCTCGTTCAACGGCGTGGTCGAGGAGGTCGACGAGGGCCGCAGCCGCCTGAAGGTCGCCGTCTCGATCTTCGGCCGCGCGACGCCGGTCGATCTCGAATACGGGCAGGTGGAGAAAGTTTGATCCGCTTGCCGTAACAAAAGCTTGCGTCGGCGCGAAACCTCTCGCGCACCCCGTTCGTATGGGTTGGCAAAGCGAGGCGAGCCGATGATCTACATCCGAAAGCGCGGTTGGGAGCTTCCTGCCGGCGCCGCGACTCCGGAAGCCGTTTTCCTCAACCGCCGCGAGGCCGTGCTGGGCGCGGCCGCCCTCGCCGGGGCGGCGCTGTTCCCGCGCATCGCCCGCGCCGACGATGGCGTCAAGACCGCCGACCTCTATCCCGCCAAGCGCAACGACGCCTACAAGCTCGACCGGCCGGTCACGCCGGAAAAGACCAACCTCAGCTACAACAATTTCTACGAGTTCTCGACCGACAAGCGGGTCGACGCGAGCGCGCTACGCATCCGCCCGTGGACGGTGACGATCGGCGGCCTCGTCGAGAAGGAGAAGACCTTCGACATCGACGACCTGATTCGCGCCATCGGGGTCGAGGAGCGGCTCTACCGCCACCGCTGCGTCGAGGCGTGGTCGATGGCGATACCCTGGTCCGGCTTTCCGCTGCGCAAGCTGGTCGAAATGGCGAAGCCGCTGTCGTCGGCGAAATACGTGCGCTTCGAGAGCTTCCTCGACAAGAAGATGGCCCCGGGCCAGCGCAGCTTCATGCCGTGGCCCTATGTCGAGGGCCTGACGATGGCCGAGGCCACCAACGACCTCGCCTTCATCGCCACCGGCGCTTATGGCAAGCCGATCTCCAAGGTGCAGGGCGCGCCGATCCGACTGGCGACGCCATGGAAATACGGCTTCAAGTCGGCGAAATCGATCGTCAAGATCAGCTTCGTCGACAAGGCGCCGGAGACCTTCTGGCAGAACATCGGCCCCGACGAATACGGCTTCTGGGCGAACGTGAACCCCGCCGTGCCGCATCCGCGCTGGAGCCAGGCGAGCGAGACGGACCTGACCACGGGAGAGCGCCGGCCGACAATCCTGTTCAACGGCTACGGCGATCTCGTCGCCGGCCTGTACAAGGGGTTGGAGAATCAGCCGTTGTATATGTAGATCGACGTTTCCCTCGCGCGTGAAAGCTGCGCGCCTGTTGCAAATATGCTGCGGCGGCCCCGAATCCGCTCGACCGCGGGCCGGCTGCGGCGACGAAAACACTTTCGTGTTGACACGTTATTGCCGCGATTCATATCAGTTAACGCGCCTTAACGCTCGAGCGATCTACATGCCGACTCCCGACATTTGGGTCAAAGTGCTCCCGCTCCTTTACACCGGGATCTGGGGCGGCGAGACCCTCTACGATCCCAATCAGATGCTCTCTGTCGGACCGGCGCAGCAGCAGCTGGTCGGAGGTCTGGGCGGGATCATCAAGGCGAACAACAACACCGAACGAGGCTCCGGCGAAGCCACGCTGGCCTATGTGTATGGCTACCGGGCCTATGGCTTCCAGCCCAAGCTCATGACCTTCGTGACGAGCCGCGGCGATGTCGTGGCGGGGCTGGGGCTGCAGGACGACTTCCTGTTCCGCAACATCAGCCTGCTGCCGGACGGCTCGGCCCCCATGTTCTTTTCCTTCGCCGCGGCTCCCTCTTTCTACATGCCCGGACCTAGCCCGCGAGGAAACTACGGCCATCCGTTCCAGTTTCAGATGACCGACGAAATCGGTTTCTATGTCGGCAAGTCGGCGCGCATCTCGTTTGCCTTTAATCATTACTCCGACGGCGGCTTCACGGACGTGAACCCGAACGGCAACGCGTTCACGCTCAACTTCGGCTATCGCTTCTGATCGGACCGGCTTGCCGGCGGGTTCAGTATCTCCACCTTTGCGCCTTCGACACCAGGAAATCCCGGAACGCCTGCACGCGGGCGACGTTCTTCATCTCCTCCGCGTAGACCAGGAAACAGTCCATCGACGGCATGTCCGCCTGCGGCAGCAACCGCACGAGCCCGGAGTTCGGCGCCACGCAATAATCCGGCAGCACCGCGATGCCGACGCCGTGCTCGACGGCGCGGATGATCGCGGCGAGATTGTTGATCGACAGATGCGGGCTGCGCGGGTTCTTGACGTCGCGTCCGATCGTCAGCAGCGAGTTGAGATCATAGAGGAAGTGCGTCGCCGTCGCGGCCCCGAAGGCGACCAGCCGGTGCTGGTCGAGATCCTCGATCGTGCGCGGCTGGCCCGCCTTCTTCAGGTACTCGGCGGAAGCGTAGGCGTGGAAATGCACAGTGAACAGCCGGCGGCGGATGAGATCGGGCTGCAGCGGCTCGCGCAGCCGCAACGCGACGTCGGCCTCGCGCATGCCGATGTCGAGATCGTCGTCGGACAGCAGCAGGTGCAGCTTCACCTCGGGAAACAGGTCGGCGAACTCGCCGAGCCGCGGCGCGAGCCAGTTGGCCCCAAGCGTCAGCGTCGTCGTCACCCGGAGATCGCCGCTCGGCCGGTCGCGGCTGTCGATCAGCCGCGAACGCACCGCGTCGAGCTTCAGCGAGACGTCGTGCACCGCCTTCAGCAGCGTCTCGCCCTGCTCGGTGAGGATCAGGCCACGCGCGTGGCGGTGGAACAGCGGCGCGCCGAGATCGCCTTCCAGCGCGCTGACCTGCCGGCTGACCGCGGATTGGCTCAGGCCCAGCGTCTCGCCGGCGTGGGTGAACGAGCCCGCCTCGGCGGCAGCCTGAAATATCCTGAGCTTGTCCCAGTCCATCGCCCCCGGCGCTCCCCCTAATGGGATCAAGCGTTACGCGATTATCGCAGGGGAAGAAAGCCGACCGTTACAAACCCTTGGCCACGAGCCAGCGGTCCGCCTCGAGCGCCGCCATGCAACCGAGCCCGGCGGCGGTGACCGCCTGCCGGTAGACGTCGTCGGCGACGTCGCCCGCCGCGAACAGCCCGTCGACGCTGGTGGCGGTCGAATTCGGCGCCGTCTCGACATAGCCGTTGGGCTTCAGCTTGACCTGTCCGCGCACGAGATCGGTCTGCGGCGCATGGCCGATGGCGACGAACACGCCGTCGGTCGCCAGCTCCTCCAGCGCTCCGGTCGCCGTGTCTTTCAGGATCGCATGGGTGACGCCCTTCGGCGTTCCGCCGCCGACGATGTCAGCGACCGCGCGGTTCCATTTCACCGACACGTTGGGCCGCGACATCAGCCGGTCGATCAGAATGCGCTCGGCTCGGAACGAATCGCGGCGATGGACGACGGTGACCTTGGCGGCGATGCCGGAGAGATAGAGCGCTTCCTCGACCGCCGAATTGCCGCCGCCGACGACGACCACATCTTTGCCGCGGAAGAAGAATCCGTCGCAGGTCGCGCAGGCTGAGACGCCAAAACCCTTCAGCGCCTCCTCGCCCGGCAGCCCCAGCCACTTCGCCTTGGCTCCGGTCGCGAGAATGACGCTCTGCGACTCGATGACGCGGCCGGAATCGCAGACGATCCGGAACGGTCGGCGGCTCGCATCGAGCTCCACCACGTGCTCGCTCTCCAGCCGCGCGCCGACATGCTCGGCCTGGGCGCGGAACTGCTCCATCAGCCACGGCCCCTGCACCGGTTCCGGGAAGCCCGGATAATTCTCGACGTCGGTGGTGATCATCAACTGGCCGCCGGGCTCGAAGCCGGACAGCAGCAGCGGCTTCAACAGCGCCCGCGCGGCGTAGATCGCCGCCGTGTAGCCGGCCGGGCCAGCGCCGATGATGACGAGACGTTCGGGTACGTTGGACACGTTAAGGAACCTTACGAACTGGACGGCGTTGCGCCGGCCGCCTTATATCGGCGCCAGCGTCCCGCGTTCAACCGGCGGGAATTGAGGTTGCCTGTCATGATGATCCTGCGGTCCTCTTCCGCTTCGCCCTTTGCGCGCAAGGTCCGCATCGCCGCCGCCGTGCTCGATCTCGGCAAGCGCATCGAGATCGTGCCCGCCGACACCTCCGACCCGACCGACGCGCTGCGCGTGCAAAATCCGCTCGGCAAGATCCCGACGCTGGTGCTCGCCGACGGGCGGGCGATCTACGACAGCGCCGTCATCCTCGAATATCTCGACCATCTCGCCGGCGGCGGCCGCATCATTCCGACCGGCCCCGAGCGGTTCGACGTGCTCACCCGCGCCGCGCTCGCCGACGGCGTGATCGACGCCGCCATTCTCAAGGTTTACGAGACGCGCTGGCGCGAGGACGGCGCCCGCAGCGCGCGTTGGCTCGACCACCAGACCGGCAAGATCGGCCGCGGCCTCGCCGCGCTCGACGCGCTGCAGCCCGACCCCGACCGGATCGACGTCGCCGCGATCGCGCTCGCCTGTGCGCTCGGCTATCTCGATCTGCGCTTCGCCGGCGCCTGGCGCACCGAGCGGCCGAAGCTCGCGGCGTGGCTTACGGCCTTCTCCGCCAAGATCCCCGCCTTCGAGGCGACGCGGCATCGGGACGCTTAGAGCCGCCTTCGCCATTGCCGCGAAAGCGAGGTTCTGGAGCCGCCGTGCGTCGACTTGCCCGTGGATTCCCGCTTTGGCGGGAACGACGCTATAAGAGCGCCATGTCTCTCCCGCTCTACGCCGCCTTCGTCGCCGCCGCGATCGTGCTGATGCTGATCCCCGGGCCGAATCTGGCGCTCATCGTCGCCAACACCGTCTCGCGCGGACGTCCGGCGGGATTTGCGACCCTGGCCGGGACCACGGCGGCGATGGTTCCGCAGCTCGCCCTCACTTGCCTCGGCATGACCGCGCTCATCGCCGGCGCGGCCGAGGCGTTCTCGGCTCTGCGCTGGCTTGGCGTCGCCTATCTCGTCTACCTCGCCTATCGCGCCTTCACCGCGCCCGACGAAGATCTCGGACATGTCGCTCCCCAGCGACTGCCGCTGCGGCGGCTGGCGCTGCGCGGCTTCCTGGTCTCGTTGTCGAATCCGAAGACCTTGTTCTTCTTCGCCGCCTTCTTCCCGCAATTCGTCGATCCCCGCGCCGCCGCCGCGCCGCAGCTGGCGCTGCTCTGCGCGACCTTTCTCGGCCTCGCGCTGGTGCTGGACAGCGGCTGGGTTCTGCTGGCGGCGCGCGTCGCGGGCGCCTTGCGCGCAGGCGGACGTTGGCGCCATCGTCTGACCGGCGGGGCGCTGCTCGGCGCCGGGCTTGGGCTGGCGCTGGCGCGAAGGCCATAACAGAATCGGGGAGGACGCCATGACGACGACGCCAGCCGCCCAAGCGGTGGTGGAGGCTTTGCGCGCCGAAGGCGTCCGCGCCGTATTCGGCCTGCCCGGCAGCCATGTGCTGGGCGTGCTCGACGCCATCTATCGCGCCAACGATATCGCGTTCTATCGCGTGCGCCACGAGCACAGCGCCGCCTATATGGCCTTCGCCTATGCGCAACTGACGGGAGAGCCCGGCGTCGTGCTGGTCACCGCCGGCGCGGGCGCGACCAATCTCGTCACCGGCGTCGCCGAGGCTTTTTGCGGCGCGCAGCCGATGGTGGTGCTGGCGGGCCGCGTGGCGACCGCGCACGCCCATCGCGGCGAATCGCAGGACGTTCCGACCGAGCGCATCTTCGCGCCCATCACCAAGCTGGCGATGCGCGTCGACCGCGCCGAGGCCTTGCCCGACCTGCTCGGCCAAGCTTTCCAGATCGCGCGCAGCGGCCGGCCGGGGCCGGTCTACCTCGACCTGCCCGCCGACCTGCTCGGGCGCGAAATCGTCTGCAACTACCGGCCCGCGCCGCGCGCCGGTCGCGCCCGCGCGCCGGCTGACGCCATCGCGCAAGCCGCGGACCTGCTCGCCGTGGCCGAACGCCCGCTCATCGTCGTCGGCGGCGGCGCGCTGGCCTCGGGGGCGCGTGCGGAAATCGTCGCGCTCGCCGAGCGGCTGGCGGCGCCGATGCTAGTCAGCCTCACCGGACGCTCGCTCATCGACGACGACCACCCGCTCGCGGCGGGGGGATTGGGCGTGCACGGCAGCCCGGTCAGCCAGATTCTGCTCAACGAGGCGGACGTGCTGCTGAATCTCGGCTGCCGCTTCGAATCGATGTCGACCAACTGGCGCCCGGAATTCTCGCCCTCGCCCGAGGTCCGGCATATCCAGGTCAATATCGATCCGACCGAGATCGGCCGCAGCTTCCCCGCCGCGCTCGGTCTCGTCGCCGACGTCAAGACCGTCGCCGCCGATCTCGACGCGGCTTTGTCCGCAAAGGGCATGGCCCGCGATTGGCGCGTGACGCCGCGCGCGACGGCGCTGCGGGAAAAGCTCGACGCGCTGGAGACGGAAGTCGAGTCGATCTGCCTCCGCGACGACAAGCCGCTGCATACCGTGCGCATCCTGCGCGCGGCGCAAAAGGCGTTCGGGCGAGAGGCGATCTACGGCCTCGACATCGGCTGCCTCGCCGAGCAGCTGCCCGGCAGCCCGACCTTCCTCAAGCTGCACGAACCGCGCACGCTGCTGGCGCCGTCGAGCCTGTGCGGCATGAGCGACGCGGCGGCAGGGTTGGCGGTGGCGCGCATCGTCCATCCCGAGCGGCCCTGCGTCGGCTTCGTCGGCGACGGCTCGTTCCAGATGATGCTGGACGCGCTGCCCGTGGCGGCGGAATACAGGCTCGGCGTCACCTGGTGCATTCTCAACGACGAGGCGCTGGGCTCGATCTGGGATTTGCAGAACGCGCGGCTTGAGCGCCGCTTCATCGCCACCGAATTCGCCTTCCAGCCCGATTTCGCCGCTCTCGCCCGCGCCTGCGGCTGCCACGGCGAGCGCGTGGTCGAGCCCGCCGACATCGAGCCGGCGCTGGCGCGCGCCCGCGAGGCCAATGCAGGAGGCCAGCCGGCGGTGATCGATTTCGTCGTCGCGCGGGTGCGCGCGCCGCAGACGGTCAAGTTTTTCGGCCTCGGCGGTACGACATTCTGAGGGAGCCGCGCATGATTTGGGCGTCCGGCGAGGCCGAGCAGTTCGCGCGAAATTTCGACCTGCGCCATCTGCCAGCGAAGTTCTACCGCGACCCTTATCCCGTCTATCGCGCGCTGCGGCAGACCGAACCGGTCAAGCGCTTGCCCGACGGCTCGCTGTTCCTCTCGGCTTACGACGATCTCGCCGCGGTCTACAAGGACACGGGCCTCTTCTCCTCCGACAAGCGCGAGGAGTTCCGCCCGAAGTACGGCGACGGTCCGCTCTACGAGCATCACACGACGAGCCTCGTCTTCAACGATCCGCCGCTGCACACACGGGTGCGAAAACTCATCGCCGGCGCGCTGACGCCGCGCGCCATCGCCGATCTCGCGCCCGATCTGGAGGCGCTGGTCGAGCGCCTGCTGGATGCGATGGAAGGCCGCGCCGCGGTCGATCTGATTGAGGACTTTGCAGCCAAGATCCCTATCGAGGTGATCGGCAACCTGCTCGCGGTGCCGCACGCCGACCGCGGGCCGTTGCGCGGCTGGTCGCTGGCGATCCTCGGCGCGCTCGAGCCGGCGCCTTCTCCCGCGGCGCTGGCGTCGGGCAATCGGGCCGTGGCGGAAATGTCCGCCTATCTCGATGGTCTCATCGCCGAGCGGCGCAAATCCCCCGGCGATCCCGCCCGCGACGTGCTGACGCGGCTCATTTCCGGCGAGGGCGAGGAGCGGCTCAGCGCGAAGGAGCTGGTCCACAACTGCATTTTCCTGCTCAACGCCGGCCACGAGACCACGACCAACCTGATCGGCAACGCGCTGGCGACGCTGTGCGCCTGGTCCGGCGAGCGCCGCCGGCTCGTCGAAGCGCCCGATCTGATCGGGCCGGCGATCGAGGAGTTCCTGCGCTTCGAGAGCTCCAACCAGCTCGGCAACCGCCGCGCGACGCGTGAAGCCGAGATCGGCGGCGTGAAGATCGGCCCGGGCCAGCTCGTGACGCTCGGCATCGGCGCCGCCAACCGCGACCCGAGCGCCTTCGTCGATCCCGAGCGGCTCGACATCGCGCGCAGCCCGAACCGTCACCTCGCCTTCGCCGCGGGGGCGCATCAATGCGCGGGGCTGGCGCTGGCGCGGTTGGAGGGCCGCGTCGCGATCGGCCGCTTCCTCGCCCGTTACCCACGTTTTGCGCTCGACGGCGAGCCGACGCTCGGCGGCCGGGCGCGGTTTCGGGGGTTTCTCAAGTTGCCGGCGCAGCTGAACTAAATGTGCGTGGGATAACCATGCCTCGTCTCCGACGCGTGGATCATCGCAGTGGCTTTCGCGTCCTGTCCGGCCGAGCAGACCTGCTCGGCGGCGGCGATCTCGCGTTTGATCTGGGCATAGACCGATTTCGCGACATGCCCCATCGCGAGGTCGTTGTCCTGTACGGCGCGGTAGCGCGCGATTTCGCCGGTGCAGCCCGATCCGCCCGGCATTGTAAAACCCGGCGGGGTGACTGGCGATTGCGCAAAGGCGCTCGAGGCCAGCACAAGCGACAGCAAGTACGCGCAACGCTTCATGACGAAGGCTCCCCGATTCGTCGGCGCGCCAGCTTTTGCGAGATGGGCGCGCGCGGTCAAGCGCGGGCAAGGCGGTCGGCGTTAGGCGGCGGATCGCGAACCTCGCCTCTGCGGCCTCTCCGCGCGAATTGGGGCGTCGAAAGCGCTGGACAGCCTGAACGCGAACTCGCATTGCCTGCCGACTGCCACTATCCCACTGCCGAATCCCGGAGCTCCCGCGCATGTGGCCCTTTTCCGCTCTGCCAATCGTCCAGGCGCCGATGGCGGGGTCGCAGGACGCCGAACTCTGCATCGCCGTTTGCGAGGCGGGCGGTCTCGGCTCGCTTCCCGCCGCCATGCTGGCTCCCGCGACGCTGCGCGACGAAATCGCTCGCATCCGCGCCGGAACGGACGCCCCGTTCAACATCAATTTCTTCGCTCACCAGTCCCCGGCGCCCAATGCGGCGGCGGAGGCGCGCTGGCGCGAACGGCTCGCGGCTTATTACGCCGAATACGGCCTTTCGTCGTTCAGCCCCGGCGTGACTCGCACGCCGTTCGACGCGGCGCTATGCGAGGTTGTCGAGGCGCTGAAGCCGCCCATCGTCAGCTTCCATTTCGGCCTGCCGGCGCCGGAACGGCTCGCGCGCGTCAAGGCGACGGGAGCCAAAGTGTTCTGCTCCGCCACGACCGTCGCGGAGGCGCGCTGGCTCGAGGTGCGCGGCGTCGACGCCGTCATCGCGCAGGGGCGCGAAGCCGGCGGACATCGCGGGTTGTTCCACTCCGACGATCTCGACGCCCAGCCCGGCCTGATGGCGCTGCTGCCACAGGTGGTCGACGCGGTGCGCGTTCCCGTGATTGCGGCCGGCGGAATCGGCGACGGGCGCGGCGTCGCGGCGGCTTTCGCGTTGGGCGCCGCCGCCGCGCAGATCGGCACGGCTTACCTGCGCACCGATCAGGCCCTGACCTCGACGCTGCATCGCGCCGCGCTCGCGCGTGCGCAGGACGACGCGACCCGGCTCACCAATCTGTTCACCGGCCACCCCGCGCGCGGGCTGATGAACCGTTTTTTGCGCGAGGTCGGACCGCTGAGCCCCGACGCGCCGGCGTTCCCGCTCGCCGCCGCGGCGGTCGCGCCGTTGCGCGCGGCGGCGGAAGCGCGCGGCGAGGACGCCTTCTCGCCGCTGTGGTCGGGCGAGGCCGGCGCGCTCGCGCGCGAAGGCGACGCGGGCGAGGCGACCCGGCGCTTCTGGCGCGAGGCTCAGGACGTGATGCGCGGTCTCGCCGGGAGGGCGTCATGACGCTGTGGGCTCTGGCGCTTTACGCCGCCGTCTATTTCGCCGCGGTCGCGACGCCGGGGCCGGGCGTGGCCGCGCTGGTGGCGCGGGTGCTGGGCCGCGGCCTTGCCGGCGTCGTCCCGTTCATTCTCGGCTTCGTCGCCGGCGATCTCATCTGGCTCGCCGTCGCCGCGGCGGGACTCACCGTAGTCGCGCACAGCTTCGCCGCGCTGTTCTTCGTGTTGAAGATTCTCGGCGCAGCCTATCTGCTCTACGTCGCCTGGGGACTTGTGCGCGCTCAAGGGTCGCTCGAGACGTCGGCTGCGGCGCGCGGTTCGCAGAGCGGCTGGCGCGCCTTCCTCGGCGCGCTGTCGCTCACGCTCAGCAATCCGAAGGTAATCGTATTCTTCCTGTCGATCATGCCGCTGGCTGTCGACCTCGGCCGCCTGACCTTCGCCGGCTTCGCCGTTCTGGCTGGGGTAAGCATGGTCGTGCTCAGCGGGACGCTTTTCGCCTATGCCCTGGCGGCGCAGCGGGCGCGGGGTTGGATGCGTTCGAGCCGCGCGATCCGCTTCGCGCGCCGCACGGCCGCGGGCCTGATGGCGGGAGTCGCGGTCGCCGTCGTCACGCGTTGAGCGCGCAAACCTCTTATTATACCGTACCTTGATCGTATGATTGTTTGCTTGCGGTCAATGCGGCCGCGCGCGACAGGCGTATACTAGGATATCGACTTCCGGCGCCCTCCACGATGGCGCCTCAGCCAGAGGAGTTGAAAATGCGTCTTCCTGCTTTGACTCCCCGCACTCGCGAACTCGATCCGTTCGAGCCGTTCCGGCGTCAGTTCGAGGACATGTTCGCGGATCTCGGCCGCTGGCCGGCGATGGATTGGTCGGCCGCGTCGAAGAACGGGCTGGCGGCGCTCGACGTCGCCGAAACCAAGGACGCCATCGAGATCTCGACGGAGTTGCCTGGCGTCGCCGAGAGCGACATTCAGGTTGCGGTCGAAGGCAACGCTGTCGTCATTTCCGGCGAGAAGAAATCGGAAACTGAAGCCCAGGAGAAAGCTTGGCGCGTCGTCGAGCGCAGCTACGGTTCGTTCCGCCGCGTCGTGCCGCTGAGCTTCGCGCCCGACGCCGACAAGGTCACGGCGGCGTTCGACAAGGGCGTGCTTCATGTCAAAGTCGAAAAACCCGTCGAACTCGTCGCCAAGAAAGTGACGATCCCGGTCGGCAAGACGGGCTGAACGCAAGCGGAGGAGGGACCGATGGGTTACAAGGACATTCTGGTCTATCTCGACCCGACCTCGGCGTCTCAGGTCCGCCTCGACATGGCCATGCAGATCGCAGTCGTCGATGGCGCCTACGTCACCGGAGTCGACGCCTCGACCGACGAGGCCTTCCTCGGCGATTGGCGCGAGGCGGCGACCCGTATCGAGACCGGCTTCGAGGCGGCGCTGAAGTCGAATCTGGTCGCCGGCGAGTTTCATGTCGCCAGCCCGCGCGGCAAGCTGGGGCTCGAGGAGTTGCTCGTTCCCGCCGATCTCGTGATTTCGCCTTCGCCGTCGCCGGAGACGCGTAAGCTCGTCCATTCCGACCTGCCCGACGAGGTGATCAAGCGGGCCGGCGCGCCGGTCCTGGTGGTGCCGAACGACTGGCCCGGCGGCGCCTGGGGCAAACACGTCGTCATCGCCTGGAACGGCGATCGCGAGGCGCGGCGCGCCGTGCGCGACGCATTGCCGATCCTCAAGCGCGCGGAGAAGGTGACCATCTTCGTGTTTTCGCGCGCGACCAGCGGCTTGCGCGGCGCCGCAGACCGGCTCGTCACGCATCTCTCCCGCTACGGCGTGTTGGCCGAGGTCTCCGACTGGACCAACACCGGCGACGTGATGGCGATCGAGGCGATGTTTGCGAGTCTCGACACCCAGACTGCCGATCTCCTGGTCGCCGGCGCCTTCGGCCACAGCCGAGTGTTCGAAAGCCTGTTCGGCAGCGTGAGCCTCGACCTGCTGCGCCAGCCGGTGCTGCCGGTGCTGATGTCGCACTAGACCCGCGCCAGCAGCGTCTCGCTGATCTCCCACAGCCGCCGCGCCGAGGCGTCGTCGCGCGCGGCGGCGGAGGGAGCCTCCGCCTTGCGCTTGGCGAAATACTGCCCGCTGACCTTCGCCACCTCCACAGACGACGCGAGATAGACAAGCGTGTCGGCGCCTTGCTCCGGCGAGATGGCGAACCGCTTGGCGACGCCCGCGAACGCCGCCGTCATTCCTCCGGCCTCGTCGGCGAAGCGCGAGGCGACGAAGCCGGGATGCAGGCAATTGGCGGTCACCGTTGAGCCCGCGAGCCGGCGCGCCAGTTCGCGTGTGAACAGCACGTTGGCGAGCTTCGAGCGCTGATAGGCGCGAAGACTGAAGTATCCCTTTTCGCTTTGCAGGTCGTCGAAGTCGAGCGATGCGCCGCGATGCGCACGCGAGGCGGTTGAAACGACGCGCCCCGCAGGCGCCGCCTTCAGCCGGTCGATGAGCGCCGCAGTGAGCGCGAAATAGGACATGTGGTTGAGCGCGAAGGTGCGCTCCAACCCTTCCGCCGTGACGCCGCGGTTCGAGAACATGGCGCCGGCGTTGTTGACGAGCACGTCGAGCCGTGGCTCGGCGGCGGCGATCTCGGCGCCGACGCGCTTGGCCTCGCGCATCAGCGAAAGATCGGCGATATGGGCTGTGTGGCCGAGACCGGGCGTGAGGGCGCCCAGCCGGCTCAGCAGCGCGTCGGCGCGGGCGCGGTCGCGCGCGACGAACACGATGCGCGCGCCCCGCCGCGCCAGCGCCTCGACCGCCTTCTCGCCTATGCCCGACGTCGCGCCGGTGGCCGCCACGATCTTGCCTTGCATCATCGCCCTGTCCCCGTTAACCCGACCCGGTTATCTAATCCGCATCGTGCGTATTCTCCGCAACCTGTTTGTCCTGGTCGCGACCGGCGTGGCCGGCGCCGCCGTCGCCGGGCCGGTCGAGGACGGCTTTTCCGCCTATCGCGACGGCGACTACGCCAAGGCGCTGGAGCTCTGGCGCCCCTACGCGGAAAACGGCGACCCCGCCGCGCAGGCGCTTCTCGGCGACCTTTATTTCGCCGGACAGGGCGTCGTGCAGGATTACAAGCAGGCTCTGTTCTGGTTCAAGCTCGCGGCCGGCAAGGGCGATGTCGCGGCTGAGTACAATCTCGGCGTCGCGGCGGAACAGGGCCGGGGCCAGCCGAAATCGCCCGCGCAGGCGCTCGACTGGTACAAAAAAGCCGCCAACGCCGGCCATGTCCCGGCCATGCTGGCGCTGGCGCGGCTCTCGCGCGGCGGTGACAAGCCCGACCTGGGGGAGTCGGCGCGCTGGACCGAAAAGGCGGCCAAGACCGGCGACGCCGAAGCGCAAGACGAACTGGCCGCGCTCTACCGCGTCGGCGCCGGCGTCGAGCCCGATCTCGCGAAGGCGCGCGACTGGTATCGCAAGGCGGCGGAGCAGGGCTATGCGCCGGCGCAGAACAACCTCGGCATGATGTACCGCTTCGGCGCCGGCGGGCCGCCGGACTACGAGCGCGCCTTCGGCTGGCTGCATCGCGCCGCCGACCAGGGCGCCGCCGCAGCGATGTTCAATATCGGCGCCATGTACGACCTCGGCCTCGGTTGCGTCAGGAACCCGGTGCAAGCCTATGTCTGGTATAGCAAGGCGCTGGCCGGCGACGACGCCAGCGTGCGCCCCCAGGCCGAAAGGTCTCTGGCGCTGCTGAAATCGCAGATGAAACCGGCCGAGGTCGCCGAGGCCGAGCGGCGCATCGCTCACTGAGCCGCAATGCCTTCGCCCTCGCGCCAGTCCTTCAGCAGCGCGGCGCGGCGGCGCGGATAACGGCTGGCCTCGACGTCGAGCGCGGCGATCCGGTCGATGCGGAAGTGGCGGAAGCCCTCGCGCAGCTCGCACCACGCGGCGAGCACGTGCAGGCGGTCGAAATAGGCGAGCGCGAACGGCCAGACCGTGCGGCGGCTCGCGCGCGCCTGGCGGTCCTCGTAACTGAGGGTGATCTTGCGCTCGCGCCGGATCGCCTCGCGCACGACGGCGAGGTCAATGCGCGAGGCGACGGGCTCACCCGGGCCAACCATCAGCCCGGCCGCGTCGGCCTCGGCGCTGAGGCCCGCGGGCAGCACCGCCTTGATCTTGGCCAACGCCCTGGCCGCAGCGGCGCTGAGCTCGGGATCGCCGCGCTTGACGACCCAGCGTGAGCCCAGCACCAGCGCCTCGATCTCGCCTTCAGCGAACATCAGCGGCGGCAGCAGGAAGCCGGGCTTCAGCACATAGCCGAAGCCTGCCTCGCCCTCGATCTCCGCGCCGCGGCCGCGCAGGGTCTCGATGTCGCGGTAGAGCGAGCGCAGCGAGACGCCGAGCTCCTCGGCCAGGCGCGCGCCGGTGACCGGCCCGCGACGGCGGCGCAGGATGTCGATCAGCTCCAGGAGGCGGTCGGCGCGGGGCATGGGCGGGCACTATAGCGCATGCGCGGGACAGGACCGAATTGTGGTTTTTCAAACGGCTAGGTGTGAAAAACTGTCCCTTCCGCGCGGCGCGGCGGCCGGGGATGGCAGGGCCTTTCGGGTCGATTGGAGAACCTAGAAATGTATTGCTTTAATATTTAGTAAAAATACAAATGGATCATAGTAATCGTGCGTATTATTATTAAACTCGAAGTTTTAGCGTCGTAAATTCGAGCAAAGCCAAGCAATCCATCGTTCCGGGAGCGCGCGGTATTCTGAGATGGCGCCGTCCGCTGCGGTCCGGGGGCCAAAGGTGACGCCTCGCGTCTGGCCGGGCGAAGCCCGAACGGCGATGCGTCGGGGTCCGCCGACCCTTGCGCTTTCCGGCGGCGGCTGGTTGTTGCCGACCCGCCGGGCTTGTGTGTATCGCTGTGCAGATGCCGTATCATGAACCCAGGTGGGCTGCGTGGGCCCGCGAATTGCAAGCCATCGCGCAGACGGGATTGACCTTTACGCGCGACCCCTATGATCGCGAGCGCTATGAGCGCCTGCGCCAGCTCGCGGCCGAAATATTCAGCGCTTACACCGGCGAGCCTGTGGATCGAATTGTCAATCTGTTCAGCGGGCAAACCGGCTATGCGACTCCCAAGATCGACGTGCGCGCCGCTGTGTTCGATAGCGACGGCCGTCTGTTGATGGTGCGCGAAGCCGCCGATCAAGGGCGGTGGACACTGCCGGGGGGTTGGGCCGACGTGAACTTCACACCTGCCGAGAACGCGGTGAAGGAGGTTCTCGAAGAAAGCGGCTACGAAGTGGCCGTGACCAAGCTCGCCGCCGTTTGGGATCGGACCCGCCAAGCCCATCCCGTGAGCGTGTTTTCCTGCTGCAAGATGTTCTTCCTGTGCGACCTCGTCGGCGGCGCCGCGACGACGAGCCTTGAAACGTCCGAAGTTCGCTGGTTCGCGGAGCAGGAGATTCCTGCGGATTTGTCGCTAGGGCGGGTCTTGCAGCGTCAAATCGGGCGCATGTTCGAGCGCCGCCGCAACCCTGGCCTGGCGACCGAATTCGATTGATCGGCGACGGGCGGCTTTCGCGCGGAAGGGATTTGGCGCCCTGCGGGCGAAATCGGGCGGCGACCGACGCAAGCCAATTGGACGCCAAACGTCAGATTTGGACCGCAAGATTGCCGCGCTCGATGACGGCGCACCCGATCGGCGACCGCCCAATGCGCTTTTCTTCGCGACCGACCCGCCATTTCCGCGTCGAATTGCTGGATTAACCGAAGCTTCATCGCCTGAAGGAAAACTTCGTTCATGATTCGCCTCCGCCTCGCCTCCGCGCTTAGCCTCGCCTCCGCGCTTAGCCTCGCCGCCGGCGCCGCCATCGCCCATCCCGCCATGACCGCCGACGCCACGACCATGCGCGCCGCGCCCAGCGCTCACGCACGCCCCGTGCAGGATATACCCGCGCATGCGCAAATCGACGTCGGCGAATGCGGCGAGCGCTGGTGCGCGGCCTCCTGGCGCGACCTCGACGGCTTCGTGCGCGTCGAGGCCGTCGCCCGCAACGACGCGCCGCTCGAAGGCCCGCCGCCGCGGCCTTACTACGGCGGACCGGTCGTCGTCGCGCCGGTGTTCGGCTTCGGCTATTACCATCGCTGGTGAGACGTGGCGCTCGTTCTCGCCGATCTGCAGGTCGCCCCGGACTGGGTCGATTACAACGGCCATATGAACGACGCGGCCTATGCGCTGGTGTTCAGCCGCGCCGGCGACCGCTGGATGGAGTGCATCGGCATCGGGGCGCAGGTACGCCAGGCGACCGGCTACACGCTCTATACGTTGCAGATCATGCTGCATTATTTCCGCGAGGCGAAGCTCGGCGAGCCGCTGCGCGTCACCGCGCAACTGCTGGAGTTCGACGCCAAGCGGGCGCGGCTGTGGATGGAGATGCGCTCGGGCGACGCCGTGCTCGCCGCCACCGAACAGCTTTACCTCTCCGTGCGGCAGGGCAAGGAGACGCGTGCGACGCCGTGGCGCGAGGAGACGGCGGCGCTGCTGCAGGAGATGCTCGAGGCGCACGCCGCGCTGCCGGTTCCTCCGCAGGCGGGCAGGGGAATTTCGCTCAAGCGCGCCTGATGCGTGGACAGGCGGCCCGCCCGGGTCTAGAGCTGCGCAACTTTTCAAGAGGTTGTGCAAGAGGTTGTCTATGCGCCCGTCCAAACGCGCCGCCGATGAGATGCGCAAGGTGAGTTTCGAGCGCGGCGTCGCGCGTTACGCCGAGGGCTCCTGTCTCGTGCGCTTCGGCGACACCCATGTGTTGTGCGCCGCCTCGCTCGAAGACAAACCGCCGCCGTGGCTGCGCGGCCAGGGTCGCGGCTGGGTCACCGCGGAATACGCGATGCTGCCGCGCGCCACCTCAACCCGCACGCGGCGCGAATCCTCTACCGGCAAGGTCTCCGGCCGCACCCAGGAGATCCAGCGCTTGATCGGCCGCTCGCTGCGCGCCGTGGTCGATCTCGGCAAGCTCGGCGAGCGGCAGATCACCATCGATTGCGACGTGCTGCAGGCCGATGGCGGCACCCGCACGGCCTCGATCACCGGCGCCTTCCTGGCGCTGCGCGACTGCCTGGCCTGGATGGCGGGCCGCTCGATCCTCAAGGAGATTCCGCTCAAGGACCACGTCGCCGCCATCTCCTGCGGCGTCTATCAGGGCGCGACGGTGATCGACCTCGATTACGCCGAGGATTCGGTCGCCGAGACCGACGCCAATTTCGTCATCACCGGCACGGGCGGGCTGGTCGAGGTTCAGGGCTCGGCGGAGGGCGCGCCGTTCTCGGAGGCGCAGCTGCTCGGGATGTTGGGCCTCGCGCGCGGCGGCGTCGCCGATCTCGTCCGGATGCAGAAGCTCGCGCTGGCGTAGAGCGTGCGGCGACTGGGGTGACGTGGGCGCGGCCGCCTTGTCTTTCCCCGCTTGCGGGGAGGGGGCGACGGCGGCTGCAAACCGCTCAGAACTTCTTCATCTCAATGCGATACTTGCGCAGCGCATAGCCGATCTGGCGCGGCGTGATGTCGAGCAGGCGCGCGGCCTTGGCCTGGACCCAGCCGGAGCGCTCCATCGCTTGCAACAGCCGGTCCTTCTCGGTGAGCCGCGCCTGCGCGGCCGGGCAGTCCCCCGCTTCCGCATGCGCGCAAGGCCCGGCGGGCGGCGGAGCCGGCGGTTTTTCGGCCGCAGGCTCGCGCTCGGGAGCGGCAAAGGCGACGCTCTCCTCGTTGGCGCCCGTGAAGGCGCCGCGGCCGGAGCCGGTCCACAGCGTCGCCGACAGACACTCGCCCGTCGCGCAGGAGAGGTCGTCCTTGACGATGCGCTCGCCGCGCGCTAGCGTCGCGGTGCGGCGCACGCAGTTTTCCAGTTCGCGCACGTTGCCGGGGAAGTAGCAGCGCGTCAGCATGTCGAGCGCGCCGGTGGCGAAGCCGAGCGCGCGGCCGTTCTCCTTGTTGAAACGATCGAGAAAGGCGCGCGCCAGCAGCGCGATGTCGCCGGGCCGGTCGCGCAAGGGGGGCAGGAAGATCGGGATCACGTTGATGCGGTAATAGAGATCGGAGCGGAACTCGCCCTTGGCCACCGCCTTTTCGAGATCCTTGTTGGTCGCGCAGATCAGCCGCACGTCGACCTTCAGGGTGCGCGAGCCGCCGACACGCTCGAATTCGCCCTCCTGCAGGATGCGCAACAGCTTGGCCTGGAAGCTGGCGGAAATCTCGCCGATCTCGTCGAGCAGCAGCGAGCCGCCGTGCGCCAGCTCGAACCGCCCGGCGCGCTGGGCGACGGCGCCGGTGAAGGCGCCTCTTTCGTGGCCGAACAGTTCGGATTCCAGCACGCTCTCGGGCAGCGCGGCGCAGTTGAGCTTGACGAACGGCTTGGCTTTGCGCGGCGACAGGTCGTGGATGGCGCGCGCGAACAACTCCTTGCCCGAGCCGCTCTCGCCGCGCAGCAGCACCGTCGAGTTCGATTTGGCGACGACAGCGACGCGGTCGAACACGCGGCGGATGGCGGGGCTGTCGCCGACGATGCCGCCGGCCTTGGCCGCCGCGCCCCGGCGCGACTCGTGTTGCGTGTCGAGCGCCTTTTCGAGCGTGCGCTGCTCGTCGAGGAAGCGCTTGCGCTCGGCCGAGAGCATGCGGTGCAGCCGCACGGTCTGCCCGATCAGATTGGCGACCATGCGCAGGAAGCGCAGATCGTCGTCGAAACCGCCCGCGGACAGGTCGTCCCAGGCGCGATGGATCGACAGCGCGCCGATCACCCGCTCCTCGACCTTGACCGGCGCGCCAAGGAACGACACCGAGCCTTGCAGCCGTTGGCGGATGAAATCGGCGACCGGGGCGAACAGCGGGTCCTTGCCGACGTCCTCCACCACCAGCGGCGTCGCGGTGGCGATGATGCGGTCGAGCGCGGCGCGCGGCAGCGTCTCGATCGGCTTGCCGATGTCGCTCGCCCAGCCCGAGGTGGCCACGATCTCCGGCTCGCCGTCGCCGTCGAGAATAACGATCATGCCGAGCCGCATGTCGAGGAAGCTCGACAGCACGTTGACCACATTGGCCAGCGTCTGCTCCAGACGCGCAGGCGCGTTGAGGATCTTGGAGATCTCATAGATGCCGACCATCGCCATTTCCGGCGAGGCGCGACGTCTCCTGAGGAGCGCGCCGGCGGCCGTCGCGACCGGCGTCCGTTCTGCTACAGTCATCGGCGCCTCCATGATTCCCTCGTTCCATATAACCGAGGAATTCTATGGCCTGCTTAGGCAATTCGAGGATGCCACGCCGGCAACCCCGAGTCGCGCGCAAATTAGCAGCAAAGCGACGGCGTTTCGTTTGATGTAAGTCATTGTTAAAATGTTATTAGTCGCCGGCGGACGAGGTCGCCCGCATTTTCGGCGCCGCGCGATGCGGCGCCGGCTCCTGGTTAACGCCGCGCAAACGGCGAGCAGGCGCAGCGGGCTGCCGGAGCCGCCGCCAATCTACAACGGCGCGCCGCCGGAGCCCACGACATCGCGCCGCTCGATCATGAACTTGACCGCCGCCGCCGAGAGGCAGGACGCATGCGCGCCGTCGGCCTGCATGTTGGCGTATTCGCCGCCTTTGCGCTTCCACCAGTCGGTGCGCATCATCAGCCAGCCGCCTGGGGCGATGCGGCCGTGGTTGTCCTCGAAGGCGGTGAAGCGTCGGCGGCGGAGGCGCTGCCATTTCCTTCGGCGGGGTTTGAGGCGACGGTCCGCGCCGGCAGAACCGGCGCGGAGCCGAGCTTGCGTGCGTTCGCCGTCGCATTCGAGCAGGCGAGAATCAAGCCGGTCGAGCCCCAGCGACATCGAGCTGGGAAGCGGTCTGTCGATTGGCCGACAACAAGCAGGAACTGCCAACTCGACCGCCTCGGCTGGCGCCTATCCTTGATGTCGGCGCAAGCGCAGCCGATGATCGCGACCGGCGGCCGTCGTCTTGTTGACCACCTCGACACCGCCTACGCGGCCGAATATCTCGACCGCCGCACGCCGTCGCCGAGGCCGACCGCGGCGCCGGCGGCGCGGGCCGCGGGCCACGGCTTCGCGTTCACCGCCGCGGCGGCGGGCCACGGCTTCGCGTTCACCGCCGCGGCGGCGAAATATCTCGCTGGCGCGATGGCTTATGACGATCTGACGCGGGCGGCCGATCTGAAGCTTCGCACCGCCCGGCTGGCTCGATCGCGGCCCAAGGTCGACGCTGATGACGGGGCGCTGGTGACGACGACCGAGTATTTTCATCCGCGCGTCGCCGAGTTGCGCAAGGTAGTTGATCGTGGGCGGCGCACCAGCCCGAACATAATCTCCGGTCATCTGATGCTGGCGCTCGTGACGGGACGCGGGCCCAAGCGGCGCGCCTCGCTGCGCCACGGGCGGGAGGTGGCGCATATCGACGCTTGGGAGCCGACGGCGCGCGCGGCGCTTGGCTCGCGCTACGAGCTTGGCGTCGCGGTGCTCGGAGCACGCGGGCTGGTGAAGGGTTATTCCGAAACCCACGCGCACGGCCTGTTGAAATTCGACCGCTTGCTGTGCGCCGCGCCGGCGCTGATGGGTCGCGACGACGGCGCCGTCTCGCTCGACCGCCTCACCCGCGCCGCGCCGGCCGATGAAAAGGGCGGGGCGCTCGATGGGGTGTTGCTGACGGTCGCCAGTCGCTGAGACCGGACGCTCAGATCTCGTGCTTGCGGACGTTGGCGATCAGCTTGTGCAGCGTCGCTGTGGCGAGCAAACAAAGCCTCGCGCGGTAGGTGCGAGCCTCGCGCACTCCTTCCGTCCAACGACCTTGAGGTTCATCGCTTCGAGATCGCCGGGCGAGTAGACCGCGCGGAACCTTCGGGCGTGGAAGGTCGTCGATAGGTTCGCGGGCGGCGACACGCTCGCGGACGCATTGAACTTCGCCAGGTTGTTCAAGGCGGCCGGCGCTCACATGATTGACTGCTCATCAGGCCAAGTCGTGAAAGAAGACCAGCCGGTCTACGGCCCAATGATCCAGACGGCGTTCGCCGATCTCATCGGCAACGCGGGCCAAGTTCCAACCCTTGCGGTCGGTGCGATCTCCGAGGCTGATCACGCCAACTCGACTATCGCCGCCGGCCGCGCCGATCTCTGCGCCGCCGCGCGGCCCCATCTGGCCGATCCGCGCTGGGCGCCGCACGAGGCGATCAAGATCGGCGTCACGGTCAACGCGGCTTGTCCGGGGTTCACGGAGACGCCGCTGACCGAGCGGGCGGTCGAAAGCATCGTCGCCAAGACCGGCCGCACGCGTGAGCGGGCCTTGGCTCGCGTCGCGCGAAGTCGCCGCATTTGTGCTGTGACTCGTCTCATCAGGTGCAGGTTCAATCAACGGTCAGGCGATCGCGGTCGCAGGCGGGGAGGTCATGACGGGATGAGTTGGGATCCGGCGCGGCGCGCCTTCAAACCCTATCGGGCGCGAAAATTCCGCTTCGAAGCGCGCGACGAGAAGCGCGTGCTACCATCCGCCTCGACCGGCCCGGGCGCAAGAACCCGCTGACCTTCGAATCCTACGCGGAATCGCGCGATCTGTTTCGTTGGCTCAACTACGCCTCCGATGTGCACGTCGTTGCGCCGACGGGGGAGGGCGACAATCTCCGCTCCGGCGGCGAGTGCTTGAGCTCATCGAGCTGCCGACCAAAATGGCGACGCATGATCTGCTCGCCTTCACGCGCATGACCGGCGATCTCGTCGAGGACTGGCGACGCTCGAGGCGAAGACGGCATTTCTGCTCGCGGGCGCCGGGCTCGCGGGCGCCGACATCGGCGCCTGCGGAATCTCGCCCCGGATCATCGGGCAGGGCCGCGCTGCCGAGTTGTTGTTCCCCGGCCGTGCGATGCGCGCGGCCGAAGGCGCCGCCTGCGGCTTCCACAATGCGCTGCATCCGCGCGAGGCGCCTGGCCTGGAGGCGGAGGCGCGTCCGCTCGCCGACTGGCCGGGTCCGCGCATGGGTTTTCCAGGACCATGCTCAATCAAAAACCGGCGATGGCACTCGACCAAGATATTGAGGCGTAAGAGCGGGCGCAGACGATCTGCATTGCCACAGGGGATTTCCGCCGCGCCTTCGATGCCGAGTTCGCCGCAAAGCCGATGCAGCGGCCAGATCTCATCGCGGCCGATCGCCGTCGCCTGCCACAGCGCGTCGAGCAGGATGAGGCTTCGCGGGATTGACGGCGGCTCCGCATCCACCGGCATGTCCGAAGCTCGGCCTCGCCTACGAAAGAAGCTGCCGCCGTTCCCGCGGCGCGCGCTGCAAAAGTCCTATCTCGGCGAGAACCCGCTCGGCGCCGTGCCGCTGCTGATCGAGGGCGAGGCGCGCATGATGGAATCGGCGGCGATTCGACATTATCATAGATGGAATACGCTGGCGGTGGGATGACGCTCGGGGCGCCGGATCGCGACTACGCCGCCTATCCGAACTGGTTGATGCACGGCGAGGCGACACTGACGTTCCCGCAGACCCTCGTGCTTCGCTACGCGGTTCTAGAACCGCGGGAGCGGCGCCAGCCGGACGCGGCCGAGCACTACAGGCGCTGGTTCCTGATGCGGCTCAGGCTGTTAGAAGCCAGACTTCGCAAGCTGGAGACGCGCGATGGATCCTGCGCGGCGAAGGCGGCCCAGGCGGCCAGCCAAGGAGGAAAGCAACTTGACGCAACTCCTCACAAAGCTGTCGCCGGGCTGGGGGGCTTTCCAGTCCAACCGCGAACATATGGAGGCGCTGCTCGACCGGCTCAACAAAATCCAGCGCCGCGCGCGCCGCCACGGGCGCCTCCGCCGCCCGCTTCGCCGAGCGCGGGCAACCGCTGCCGCGCGAGCGCCTCGCGCTGCTGGTTGATTCCGACGCCTCATTCCTCGAACTCTCGGGGCCCGGCGGCTATCGTCTCGACCGCGATGATCCCGCGAAGTCGATCCCCGGCGGCGGCGTCATCGCCGGGATCGGCTTCGTCTCTGGCGTGCGCGCGATGATCTCGGTCAGCGAAGCCAGAGTCGCTGCTGGCGCGCTGCAACCGATGGGCCTGGAGAAGCATCTGCGCGCGCAGCAACCCGCGCTGGAGAACCGGCTGCCGTTCATCCAGCTGGTCGAGCGCGCGCGGGCCGATCCGCTCGCCTACACGGTTGAGGGGTTCGTGCTGGCGGCAATCTGTTCCGCAATTTCGCGTTGATGTCGCCGGCGGGGCTGCCGGTGGTTATGGTCACGCACGGCAGCTCGATGGCGGGCGGGGCGTATCAAACAGACCTATCGGACTAAATCGGCACGGTGCGCCGCCGCACCCGCGCCTTCCTTGCCGGGCCGCCGCTGCTGAGAGCGGCGACGGGCGAGATCGCGGCAGAAGAGGAGCTCGGCGGCGCAGATATGCACACCGCTGTATCAGGCCCGGGCCACTACCTCGCCGACGACGACCCGCAGGCGATCCGCATCGCTCGCGATATCATGGCTCCAAGATGATCCAGGCGGTGACCAACGCGACCGTGCCGCAGTTAACTATCTCGTTCGGCGCGGGCGCCTATCGCGTTTGCGGCTGGGGTCTTCATCCGCGCTTCTGCTACTTTTGGCCGAACGAAGAGACGGCGGTGATGCGGCCGAACCGGCGGCCGGCGCGGTGCGCATCGTGCGCGAGCAGAACGTCGCACGCAGCCGTGAAAAGCTCGACGCAGCCGCGCTTGACCGAATGACTGCCGCCATCGCCGAGAATTTCAACAATCAGATCGACGCCTTCCATACCTCGGCGCGGCTGCTCGACGACGGCGTCATCGATCCCCGCGACAAGGCGATGGCGATCTGTCGTGAGGGCGACCGACGGCGTCCCAACGCAATCCAGTTTGCGGTGGCGCGGCCATGACGGCTTTCACAACGCTGCTCGTCGCCAATCGCGGCGAGATCGTCGTGCGCGTGCTGCGCAGCGCCCGGGCGGCGGGATTGAAGTCGGTCGCGGTCCATTCTCGCGCGCCGACGCGGACGCCGCGCCGATCCCGACTCCCCGCTTGCGCGGGGAGCCCATGTCGGCTGCGGTTGCAACTAGACGCGGCGCGCTTTAAGCGCCGGAGAGGGCGTAGTTTTCGCCCAGGAACGCCTGCATGCCGCGCGAGCCCTGGCGGATCGAGCGCGGCTACAGCCTGAAGCAGGCGCGGATCGAATGGCTGAAATGGGTGGAATGCGGATAGCCGAGGTCGAGCGCGACTTCGGTGACGCTGTGGTCGCGATTGGCGTGATCCATGAAACGGCGCGCCCGCTTCCACATCCGCGCCGAGCGGAACGGGATATCCGTCTCCTGCTTGAACAGATGCAGGAAACGAGAGGTCGAGACGCCGATGCGGCTCGCCAGGAACCGGCTGAGATCGCCATGTTGCGCGCCGCGTCGATCAGCTTGTCGACGCGGTTTCGCGCCGGGCGTCGACGATGCGGGCGATCACGCGTTCGTCTTCCGCCGCATTGATCTCAGCGATCAACGATTGCATCTCGTCGCGGTCGATCGATTCCGATTCCAGGCAGAGATTGGCGATCTCGCCGCTTCGCGTGTTGAGCCGGTGCGGCGTGTTGGGCGCGAGCGCGACTATGCGGCGGCTGCGCCACGCCTCGGCGCCGATCTCGCGGGCGCGCGCCGCGTAGATCGCCATCGCGCCGAGGCATCGCGTCTTCATCGCATTGCCGACCAGCCCGCCGTAAAACAGCCGGTCGCGGCCAAGCAGCATCCGGCTCGGCAGGCGTCGCCTCGGGCTCGTCATTTCCCTCCTTCCGGGCCGATATCGGCCGAAGGTTGTCGATCCCGCGCAGCCGTGTCAATCGACAGGCCGGGAGAACGCGCGATGCTCGTGAACGGCAAATGGGCGGCCGATTGGCAGCCAGTACAGGCGAAGGACGCCAAGGGCGGCTTCGTCCGCCAAACGTCGACCTTCCGCAACTGGATCACGCCTGACGGCCGCCCGGGGCCGACGGGCGAAGGCGGCTTCAAGGCTGAAGCGGGCCGCTATCACCTCTACGCCGCCCTGATCTGCCCCTGGGCCTCGCGCACGCTGATCGCGCTGAAGCTCAAGGGGCTCGAACAGGCGATCTCGGTGTCCATTGTCGAGCCCGCGCTGTCGGAGCAGGGCTGGCGTTTCGGCGACTATCCCGGTTCGGATCGCGACACCGTCAATGGCGCCGTCCACCTGCACGAGATCTACGCCAAGGCGGACGCTCATTTCACCGGACGGGCTACCGTGCCGGCGCTGTGGGACCGGGAGCGCGCAACTCTCGTCAACAACGAATCCGCCGACATCGTCCGCATGATGAACTCCGGCTTCGGCGCGCTTGCGCGGCAGGACGTCGACCTCTATCCGCAAGGCCTGCGCGACGAGATCGACGCGCTCAACGACATCCTCTATCCTGGGCTGAACAATGGCGTCTACCGCGCCGGTTTCGCCACCACGCAAGCCGCCTACGAGGAAGCCTTCCACGAGGTTTTCGCCACGCTGGAGGCAATGGAGACGCGTCTTGGCGGGCGCGACTTTCTCGTCGGCGAGCGGCTGACGGAAACGGATATCCGGCTGTTCGTCACGCTGGTGCGCTTCGACGCCGCCTATCATGGCCTGTTCAAGTGCAACCTGCGACGGATCGCCGATTACCCCAAGCTGAGCACGCATCTCGAGCGCATGCTTGGCCTCCCCGGGATCGCCGAAACCGTGAACATGGATCACATCAAGCGCGGCTATTACTCGATCGAGAGCTTAAATCCGGGTCGGATCGTGCCACTCGGGCCGGCGCTTGCGTTCGCCGATCTGCTGACGCCGCGAGGCTAAAACCTGCGTGACACGGCTTCGTTTCGCCGTTTGCGACACTTCTTTAACACCTAGGTTTCGTGCTATTTGCGCTCTTTGCCGGCGCGCGACGCGTCGGGGACGACGTCGATGGGGTGTGCGGAGATTAACCTTGCGGCATGACAACGGCCCAGCCTCTCCCGGGCGATGGTCGGTGGCGCCCAATGTCGCGCGGCGGCGAATCGCGCCGACGCCGCTGACCCGCGAAGACGCCAAACCGCAGCCGCCCGCGATAACCGGACCGCTCCGCCTGATGCGGCAGGCGCTGCGCATCGCTCGCGGGCGGGACGGCGCCGCGTATGACGCAAGGATGCACCTGCGCATCGGCGGGACGCCGGTCGTGCTGGAGACCGAGGCCCTTCTGATCGAGCGGCTGACCCGATCCGCGGCGCCCTGGAGCGCATTGCGCGACGCCAGCCCCGAGGAGGCCGCGCTGCTGTTCGAACGTCTGTGCGCGAGCGACGTGACGGCGCTGGAGCGCGCGCTTGGGGTGACCGTGATGGTCGAGGAGTTGCATTTCGGCGCGCCGGGCGGCGGCGGCGCCGACGCGCCGCTGCTGCTGCGGGTCGGCCTGGAGGACGGCGACTACGCCGTGCGCCTGGACGCAGCCAGCGCGCTCTGGCGCGAGCGCATCGGCGCGCTGCTGTCTTCCGCAATGGTGGACGCAGGCCCGGGCGGCGACGAGGCGACCGTCGCCCTGGGGCCGATCGAGCACGCCGCCGAGGCGCTCGCGACCGCCGGGGTCGGCGACCTCGTGCTCATCGCCGGCGCCGGAGAGACGCTGCGGGCCGTGGTGTGGACGTCGAGCGGGTATGCGCCGGCCCGGCTCGGCGTCGACGTGCTGGCGTTGGAGGCCGCCTTCGCGCCACGACCTGGGGGCTTCGATCCCAGCGGCTACGTCGAGATCGGTCGCCTGGCTTGCGATCGCCAGGTCGCGCCGGGCGTCGAACTCGGTTTTACGCCCTACGACGCCGACCGGGCCCGCTACCTGCTGGCGGGACGCGTGCGCGCCATCGGCCGGCTCGTCAACTCTGACGGCGATCTCGCCTTCGTCATCGACGAACTCAAGGCCGGCTGACGTCGCTCGTAATCGGCGCGGCCGGTTTGCGCGATTGCGGCGCTGTCGGCGCTACGACGCCGAGAAATAGGTCACCAGCACCTTGCCTTTGTCGCCGACGATGCAGACCAGCGAGCGCGGCTTGGAGGTTTTCGTGCGCTCAATGGCGACGTCGCCGACGACGACCGCGCGCACCGACTCCTCGCCGATTTTCTTGTCCATCTTGAAGATGCGCACGCTGTCGGGGTCGATGGCGACGTCCTTGATCGCGGGCGCGGTCTCCTTCAGGGCGATGAGGCCCGCGGCGCGGCAGGCGTCGACCTCGGGCGTATCGGGATTGGGCGACTTCTGCACCTGCTGGGCGCCCGCCGCAGTCAGCCCGCCGGCAATAATCGCCGCCAGCGCAAAAGTTCTGGCAAGTAAAAACCGTCGCATGAGGAAACCCCTGTTTAAGCTTCCCCAATGCAACGAGAGGCTGGCATCTCCGTTCCGAAATTTTTCGTTAACGAGATCTTAACGGCTGCGTTATTCGCGTCACGCGGCTGCGGCGTCTTCCTCGTGAATTGCATAGATCGTCAGCGCCTCCCTGACCCCGCGCAAGGCGCTCTCGCGCGAACTGGTGCGCATACCGCTCGCCGCCAGCAGGCTCGCCACCTCCGGCGTCTCGACGATGGGTCGCGTCGCCAGGATCGCGCTCGGGTCCGCCAGCCCCTGCACCCGCGAGGCGATGTTGACCGACTGGCCAAAATAATCCTGCCGGTCGTCGAGCACCACCGCCAGACACGGCCCCTCGTGCAGGCCGATGTTGAGCGCGAGATCCTCGGCGCCGCGGGCGCGGTTGATCTCGCGCATCGCCGCGCGCATGCGGATCGCCGCGCGCAACGCCCGCTCAGGCGAAGCGAAGGTCGCCATCACGGCGTCGCCGATGGTCTTGACCACCGCGCCGCCCTCCGCAGACACCGCCGAGATCAGCGCGCCGAAATGGCTGCGCACGAGATCGAACGCGGCGAGATCGCCGACGCGGTCGTACAGCGCCGTCGAGCCGCGCAGATCGGTGAACAGGAACGTCAGGTTGGTGATCTTGAAGCGCTGCTCGGAATCCAGCGTGCCGTTGCGGTAGATGTCGCGGAAGGTCTGGTTCGAGAAGGCGCGCGTCGCGGTGAGAAACGGCCGCCGGCTGCGGAATACGCGGTGAAGCTCCTCGCCCAGGATCCAGACGCCCGGCAGCGTGCGCCGGCTGGAGCGGTTCTCCACCGAGATGCGCACCGGGCCGGGCTGCAGCTTCATCACGCCGCTGTGCGAGTGTTCGTCGCTCATCAACAGCGAGAGGTTGCGCCGTTCGTGCGTCGTCTCACCGGCCACGTCGAGGAAGATCGTGGTGTGGGTGACGGGCTCGAACACCAGCGATTGGCCCACGGGCACGCTCAGCGACATGCTGCCTTTCTCGCCGCGCTCCAGCTCGATCACATTGATCGCGACCCGCTCGATCAGCTCCTCGAAATTTCCCGGCAGGTCGACGGCGGAGCTCCAGAATATCTGCCGGCTGTATTCGGGTAGGCTCAGCGAATCCGGGTCGTGCGCGGCGATGCGGCGCACCCGCGAGTTGACGGTGAAGGTCACCTCGACGCGTTCGTCGAGATTGGGCTCGTAGGACTCGACGCACAGCGAGCAGAAATAATGCGAGCGGTCGAGCGTCTTCAGCGCCGCGGTGCTCTCCAGCACGCCGCCGCAGCCCGGGCACAGCGCGTTCCAGCTCATATCGAACAGACCGAGCTTAGAGGCGCGCACGAAGGCGCCGATGGCGGCGTCCTCGTCGAGCTTATGCTCGGCGGCGAAGGCGAGCGCATTGATGCGGTTCAGGCGCATGTCCGGCGCTGTCTCCACCTCGCGCTTGAGAGCGGCGGCGGCTTCGGGCTCGGCGGCTTCGGTCAGCAGCGCCCACAACGCGTCCGTGTCGGCCATAATGTGTCTCCGTAGCGGTCGATAGGCCCTAACGAGATCAAATATAGAACGAAGGCGGGGAGACGCGAGCATGGATCGCGCTTTTGCGCCGTCAAATTTGCGCGCGGGCGTCTTCCGGCGTCATCCAGGCGAAGTCGGGCAATTGATGCCGCGCCCAGGTGAATTGCCGCTTGGCGTAGGCCTTGGTGTCGCGCACGCTTAAAGCCGCCGCTGCGTCGAGCGACATTTCCCCGTTGAGATGCGCCAGAAGATGCGGCACGCCGTGGGCGCGCATCACCGGCAAGGCGGGGTCGAGCCGCCGCTCGGCCAGTCGCGCGACTTCCTCCAGCGCGCCCGCTGCGAGCATGTCGGCGAAGCGGTCGGCGATGCGGCGTTTCAACGCCTCGCGCTCGGGCGCCAGGAACAGGCCGCGCCACTCGCCGGCCGCGAGGGCGGGGGCGGCGCGGCGGTTCTGGAACGCGGTGAGCGATTGGCCGGTGGCGCAAACCACTTCGAGCGCGCGTAAGAGCCGCTGGCGGTCGCTCGGCCGCAGCCGCGCGGCGGAGGCGGGATCGAGGCGGGCGAGTTCGGCGTGCAGGTCGGGCGTCTCGCGCCGCTCCGCGGCTGCGCGAACCTGCGTCCGCACCTCCTCCGGAACGGTCGGAATGTCGGACAGGCCCGCGGTGAGAGCGCGGAAATACAGGCCGGTGCCGCCGACGAAGACGAGCGGGCCGGGGTCGGCGGCCAGAATCTCACGTGCGCGCGCCTCGTAGCGGCCGACCGAGAAATTGATCGCGCCGTCGATCTCGCCGAACATGAGATGCGGCGCGAGCCTCTCCTCTTCTGCGCTCGGCCGCGCGGTGAGCCGCCGCAAATCGCGGTAGACCTGCATCGAGTCGGCGTTGACGATCGCGGCGCCTGTCTTAAGCGCATATTGCAGCGCAAGGGCGGACTTGCCGCTGGCGGTCGGCCCTGCGATGAGGAGCGCTCTCGGCGTTTTATTGGATAGGTTCATGCCCGCCTTCGTCGCCACGCTGGTCGCAGCGCCGGATAGTCTGACCGACGCCGCCGTCGCAAGGGTCATGCAAATTCTGCCGGCGCCGGCGACGCTGCGCTGGCTTCAGCCCGGCGAGGCGGCCGACCTCATCTTCGAGGCGGCCAGCGTCGACCGCGAGGCTTTGCGGGAGGCCGTGGAGGCCGACGTGATCCTGCAGCCGCTGGCGACCCGCGACAAGAAGCTGATCGTCGCCGACATGGATTCGACGCTGATCGGGCAGGAGTGCATCGACGAACTCGCTGAGATCGCCGGCGTCGGCGAGCGCGTCGCCGACATCACCGAGCGGGCGATGCGCGGCGAACTCGATTTCGCCGGCGCGCTGCGCGAGCGCGTCGGGCTGCTGAAGGGGCTCGACGCCGGGGCGATTGACTGGCTGCTGGCCGAGCGCATCACGCTCAATCCCGGCGCGCGGACGCTCGCCGCGACGTTCCGGGCGCGCGGCGGCTATTTCGCCATTGCGTCGGGCGGCTTCGATCCCTTCACCGGGGCCGTGGCCGACTGGCTCGGCGCGGACGAGCACCGCGCCAACAGTCTCATCATCGAGGGCGGGCGGCTGGCGGGACGCGTCGAGGAGCCGATCCACGGGGCCGAGGCCAAGCTGCGGGCGCTGCGCGATATACGCGGGCGGCTCGGCCTGCCCGCCTCCGCCGTGCTGGGGATTGGCGACGGGGCCAACGATCTGCCGATGCTGGGCGAGGCGGGGCTCGGCGTCGCCTATCGCGCCAAGCCCAAGGTCGCCGCGGCGGCGCATGCGCGGATCGACCACGGCGATCTCACGGCGCTGCTGTTTGCAATGGGGATCGGGCGGGGGGAATTTGTGGGAGGCTGAGCTGCGGGTCCGGCCGGGCAGCGGTATGTTTGGAGCGGGGGAAGGCGAATGTCCAATCTGACGGGCGCGGCTTTCATCGTGGCTTGTGTTCTGATCGGGTGCCTGGGCGGCCTTGGCGTCATCGCGTTACGAATCTTTAACGGCCAGAAATTCTCCTTAGCGACGTATCGCAAGAACCTGTATCGCGGCGTGTTCGGAACGGTCGTCTTTGGCGCTTGGACTGTCGGAAGAATTCTCTATATTCTGCTGCAGCGCCAGGAATGCCATATAGTCTACCGCGCAGAAGTGGCCATCTATGTGGCGTTCTGGTTGCTGGCTCCGCCGCTGTGGTTCTTCCTCGAATATTACGCATTCGAATGTGGAGCTGTGCCGCCGCCCGAAAATTGCTCGCGGCGTAACCACCTCGCACATTTGCGGGCCTACGCCGATTACTCGTCGAAGATCTGGGCGGCGCTGGCGGCGCTGCTGCTTGGCGTGGCGGCGATCATGTTCCAGAAATGAGCCCGGCTCACCCCTTGCGCAGCCTCGCCGCGTAGAACCCGTCGAGCCCAGACTGGCGCGGCGTCGCGCCCTGCAGATGGCAGGGCAGGGTGCGCAGGTCGCCCAGCGGCGTCACGCATTCGGCGAGGCCGCCGATCTCTTCCGCCGCAATCGGCGCGCGCTTCACCTCGGGATTGCGGCGCAGCAGCGCGGCGATCTGCGCCTCGCCCTCCTCCGGCTCCAGCGAACAGGTGCTGTAAACGATGCATCCTCCGGGCTTGGTCAATGCGACGGCGCGCACAAGCAGCTCGGCTTGCTGCTTGGCGAGCGCGGTGATGTCGCCGGCGCGCTTGGTCCAGGCGACGTCGGGATGGCGGCGGATCGTGCCGGTCGAGGCGCAGGGCGCGTCGATCAGCACGGCGTCGAACGCGGGCGCGTCATAGGTTGCGGCGTTGGCGACGACCAGCTCCGCCTCGAGCTTCAGCCGCTCCAGATTGGCGGCGACGCGTTTTAGCCGTTGCGCGGAGCGGTCGAGCGCGGACACGCGGGCGCCGCGCAGCGCCAGTTGCGCCGTCTTGCCGCCCGGCGCGGCGCACAGATCCGCCACCCGGTCGCCCGGCGAGACGGGCAAAAGCATGGCGGGCAGTGCGGCGGCGGCGTCCTGCACCCACCATTCTCCGTCGGCAAAGCCCTCAAGCTCCGGGATCGGCGCATGGGTTTCGAGCCGGACCGATCCGGTCGGCAGCACGGTCCCGCCGAGCCTCAAAGCCCAGCCCTCGGGGTCGCTCTTCACGGTGAGGTCGAGCGTCGGTTCGTTGAGATGGGCGGCGGCGATGGCGAGCGCGGTCGCCTCGCCGTAATTGGCCTTCCAGCGCGCGGCGAGCCACGGCGGCGCGTCGTCGAGCGGCGCGGCTTCGCCCAGGATGTCGGCTTTCGCGCGCGCGATGTTGCGCAAGACCGCGTTGGCGAGCGCGACGTAAGGGGCGCTGGCGGGATCGGCGCGCACCGCGCGCACGGCGAGATCGACGGCGGCGTGGTCGGAAGCTTCGAGGAACAGCAGCTGCGCCGCGGCGGCGATCAGCGTCGGCTCCAGCGGCCCCGCCTTGCGCGGCATGCCCTTTTCGAGGAAGCGCGCGAGGCCCTTGCGGATCGTGCCGAGCCGGCGCATCGCCACGACGGCGATGGAGCGGGCCAGCGCCCGGTCGCGCGGATCGAGAATTTGCGGCGTCGCGTCGCCGTCGAAGCCCGGGAAACGGTCGTCGAGCGGTTTCCCGTACGTCAGCGCATCGCCGATCGCCTGCGCGGCGACCCATCGGGGCACGTATCCCGGCGTCGCCTCGGGAGGCGGTGGGCGTTGCGCGCCCGCGCTCTTTCGGATCGCGGGAAAGTTGGGCCTCAAACGGACTCCTCGCCGATTCGCTGTCGCTCACCTCTTAGCATGAATTGTGACCCTGGCGCGCGCGCGGTTTCGGCCTTATCTCCTCGTTTGTGAACGAGAACCCCGAACCCCCGCCGCCCCGCCCGCTATCCGACGCCGCCCGCCGCGCGCTGGCCGAGGCGCAAGCGCGCCGCAAGGCGTCCGAGCAGGCCGCGCGCGCGCGCGAGCTGGGCGGCCGCGGCGGGCTCGACCCCGCCCGCTACGGCGATTGGGAAGTGAAGGGGATCGCCTGCGATTTCTGAGGCGGAAATCCGTAAAAGCGACCCGCTATGAGAGCGGCGGCCTGCAGGCGGCCGAGCCGCGAGCTTGCCGTGCGTCGTCGCGCTGGAGGCCGACGCTCCAGGACGCTTTGGCCGCCCGCGGGACTCTGCCTAGGGGACCATCACGACTTCCGTCCCAACGCTGACGCGGTCGTAAAGGTCGATCACGTCCTCGTTGCGCATGCGGATGCAGCCGTAGGACGCCGCCGTGCCGACCGAGGCGCGCATCTTTTGCGTCGTGCCGTGGATGGCGACTTCGTCGCGGTCGAGCGTGATCGCGCGCGCGCCCATCGGGTTGTGCGGCGAACCGCCGGGAATCACGTCGGGCAGTTCGGGGTGGTCGCGCTTGACCGAAACGGGCGGCGACCATGCGGGCTCGACGTACTTGCCTTCCACCTTGGCGTAGCCGCTCCATTCCTTGCCGCGCTTGGGCGTGGCGATGGGATAGGCGATCGCCTCGCCGGATTGGACGACGAAGAACAGCTTGCGCAGGTGCTGGCTAATGACGATCGAGCCCGGCCGATAGGCGCCGTCGATGGGCGCCAGCACGCCCGCTCTCGCCTGGCCTGCGCAAAAGGCCAGCGCCAGAACGACGGCGAACAGCGGTTTCGTCATCTCTCTCCCCTGATCTCGCGCAAAACTTAGCAAAAATCCCCGTGCGGCGAGAGCGCCGCTTTGAATCCTGGTAAATCGGCGCCAAAAGGCGGCTTTCCGGATAGAACAACTATGCTGACCAACAAGGGCAAGTACGGGCTGAAGGCGATGACGCATCTGGCGGGCATGCCGCCCGGCCAGCCCGCACTCGTCGCCGACATCGCCGCCGCCAACTCGATCCCGAAGAAATTTCTCGACGCCATTCTGGGCGAACTGCGCACCGCCGGCTTTGTTCACTCCAAGAAGGGCCGCGGCGGCGGCTATGTGCTGGCCCGTTCGCCCGAGGAGATTCGCGTCGGCGACATCGTGCGCGCGCTCGACGGCATGCTGGCGCCGATCGGCTGCGCCAGCAAAGCCTTCTACCGCCGCTGCGACGATTGCGATCCCACGCGCCCCTGCGGCGTGCAGGTGGTGATGGCGCAGGCGCGCGACGCGATCTCCTCGGTGCTCGACGCCCGCACCTTGAGCGAGATGCGCACGCTCGGCGGCTTTTAGATGCCTCAGACCGCGCGGGAGGATCTCGCGCTCTATTTCCAGCATAATGGCGAACGGCTGGCGCGGCTCTACGACGCGCGCGCGCGCATGCCGTTATGTTGGCCGGGGCTGTTGTTCCCGCAGGCGTGGTTTCTCTATCGCAAGATGTACCTGTGGGCGGCGCTGGTCTCGGCGGGGCCGCTGCTGCTCGCCTATACGCCGAAGTTCGCCTTCCTCGAATGGGGGACCTCGCTTATCGGCGCGCTCGGCTTGCGGCTGTATTTCTCGCACGCGCAGGCGACGATCTCGAGCATCCGCGCCGACGCCAGCGACGAAGACGAGGCCCGCGCGCTCATCGCCAAAGCCGGCGGCGTCTCCCGGATAGGCGCTTGCGTCGGCGCCGGCTTCGTCTTCGCCGCCTTCGTGCTGGCGCTGAAGACGCCACACGCGCTCGGGCTCTAGATGACGCCGCCGTGGATCGCCTGGGCGACGGCGCCCGCTGCGGCCGCGTTGATCGCCTTCTACCTCTGGCGCGGCCGGCTGCCCGGGCGGCTGCTCGCTGATGCGCTGGCGGTCGGCGTGACGCTCGGCTCCGCCGTCGCGATGGCGCTGGCGCCGTTCGAACTGAAGACCAATCCGCTGCATTTCTCGGCCACGACGCTCTCCTTCGGCTTCGCGGGGCTGCCGGAGGAGGGCGTCAAGATGCTCGGCGTCGCGGCGTTCCTGCGGCCGCATTGGCTTGCGCGCGGACGCCGCGACGTCGTGTTCGCCGCGGGCGCGCTGTCGCTCGGCTTCGCGTCGCTGGAGAACATCTTCTACCTCGCCAATGCCAACGCAGGCTGGGCGACGCTGGCGGTCGAGCGGGCGCTGATGGCGATGCCGTTTCATGTCTTCCTGGGGCTGGCGGGCGGCTTCGTGGTGGCGAGCGCGCGGCCGGGGCTCAAGGGCTTGGCGCTCGGCGTCGCGGGATGGCTGGCGCTGGCGGCGATCCACGGCGTCTACGATTTCGCTGTCTTCGCCGGCGCGCCGGGAGCGCAGGCGCCAGCGGTGTTTCCCCGCCTCGTCGCGGCGCTCGGCTGGGATGCGGCGGCGACGCTGCGGGCGCTGCTGGCCGGCGCGGAAGCGGCGGCGGCGGTGGCCGCCGGAGCGGCCGTTGCGGCGCTGCCGCCGCCTGTCTCGCGCAAGGCGTCGGGGCGGCTGGTCCGGCTCGCGCGGGCGCGCGCCTGGAGCTGGGTCGTCGGCCTGCCGCTGGCGGGCGGGGCGGCGCTGGCGCTCGGCGGCGGCGTGGTCGCGGCCGTGATGCTGGAATCGCCGGCGGCGCTGTTCGATGTGGCGCTCTACGCCGTGTCGCCGCTGGCGCTCGGCGCGCTGTTCCTCGCCGAACCCGCGCCCAAGCGCGCCGCCTTGTCGGCGCGTGGCCGTCGTGTGCTGGCGGGGGCGGGCGTCGCGGCGGCGCTGGCGCTCGGCGCGGCGGCGGTCGTGTGGGGGCCTCCGGCGCAGCGCTGGCTCAGCGCGATCGGCTTCGAGGCGCGCGGCGCGCGACTGGCGGCGGGCGGCGATTACCCGCGCGCGGTCGAGGCCTTCACCCGGGCGCTGGCGGCCGAACCTGGGCGCATCGCGGCGTTGTCGCAGCGCGCCGCGGCTTATGCCGCTGAGAACAGGTTTGCGCCCGCGCTCGCCGATCTCGACGCGGCGCTGCGCGTCGCGCCCGGCAATATCGCGCTCTACGCCCAGCGCGCCGACATCGACCGGCAGCGCAACGACCCCGCCGCGGCGGCCGCCGATCTCGACGCGGCGCTGAAACTGAAAGCCGGCGACCCCGAACTGCTGGCGCTGCGCGGCCAGGCGCGGCTGGAGGCGGGCGATTCGAAAGGCGCCTACGCCGATCTCGCTGAGGCGAGCCGCACCGCGCCCGACGATGGGCTGGTGCGGCGCGTGTTCGCCGCTTGGGACGTCGACGCCGGCGATTTCGACGCCGCCATTCGGGACCTCAACGCCCGGCTGCACGCGGCGCCCGCCGACCCGCTGGCGCTGTTCCAGCGCGGCCGTGTCTGGCTTTACAAGCGCGAGCCGCGGCGGGCGCTCGACGATCTCGCCCGCGCCGACCAGACGGCGGCGGCCGGGCTCTACCCCGCGCTGTGGCGTTTCCTCGCGCAGGCGCGGCTCGGGATCGACGGCGCGCCGGACTTGCGCCAGCGCCTAGCCGCCGCGCCCGGCAAATGGCCGGCGCCGGTAGCGCGCATGTTCCTGGGCGAGATCGACTCGCAAGCGGCGCGCGGCCTCGCGACCGACGACGACGAGCGTTGCGAGGCGGATTACTATTTCGCGGCGCTCCGGCTTGATAAGGACCCGGCCGCCGACAGCGCGGCGCGGCTGCACGCGGCGCGCGCCGAATGTCCCACCGATTTCATCGAATACGAAGGCGCCAAGGCCGAGTTGCGCCGGCTTGCGCGTTAGCGCTTAAGGTTGGCCGCATGCCCTTCGATCCCGCCACCCGCCGTCTCAAGCTCGATCCGCGCGATCCCGCCTTCTTCGCCGACCCCTACCCGGTCTATGCGGAGTTGCACGCCTCGCCCGGCCCGGTGTTCTGGGAGGATTACGGCTTCTGGTGCATCCCGCAGCACGCCGTCGTGTCGGCGCTGCTGCGCGACCGGCGGTTCGGTCGGCAGATCCTGCATGTCGCGACGCGCGAGGAGCTCGGCTGGCCGGAGCGCCCCGCCCATCTGGCCGCGTTCGACGCGCTGGAGCGCCATTCGCTGCTCGAACTGGAGCCGCCCGAGCACACGCGGCTGCGCGCGCTGATCGGCCGCGCCTTCGTGTCGCGGCAGGTCGAGCGGCTGGCGCCCAGCATCGCCGCCATGGCCGAGGCGCTGATCGACGGTTTCGCGGCCGAGGGGCAGGCGGATTTGCTGGAAGCCTTCGCGACGCCGATACCCGTCGGGGTGATCGCTCATATGATCGGCGCGCCGGTCGAGGACAGCGCGCGACTGCTCGACTGGTCGCACAAGATGGTCGCCATGTATCAGTTCGGGCCGACGCACGAGGTCGAGCACGCCGCCGCCGCCGCCGCGCACGAATTCGCCGATTACGTGCGCCGCCTCGTCGCCGAGCGGCGGCGGCGTCCGAGCGACGACCTCATCTCGCAGCTCATCGCGGCCGAAAGCGTCGAGGGCAAGCTCAGCGAGGACGAGCTGGTCACGACCATCGTGCTGCTGCTCAACGCCGGCCACGAGGCGACCGTGCATGGCCTCGGCAATGGCCTCAAGACGATCCTCGAACAGCGCGTCGGCTTCGACGGCTCCGAGCCGGCGGCCGAGGAGCTGCTGCGGTTCGACCCGCCGCTGCATCTGTTCACCCGCTACGTGCTGGAGGATGTCGAGATCAAGGGCGTGATCCTGCGCCGGGGCGAGCGCGTCGGGCTGCTGCTGGGCGCCGCCAACCACGACCCGCTCGTGTTCCCCGACCCCGGCCGGCTCAAGCTGACGCGCGTGCCGAACCTGCATCTCTCGTTCGGCGGCGGCATTCATTTCTGCGTCGGTGCGCCGCTGGCGCGGCTGGAAATGCGCGTCGCGCTGCCGATCCTACTCGGCCGCCTGCCCGGCTTGGCGCTCGCCGAGCCGCCGCGCTATCGCGACTCCTACCACTTCCACGGTCTTGAGGCGCTTAAAGTGCGCTGGGAGCGTCCCACAGCCTGACCTCGTCGCCGCCAAAATCCCGCGCGGCGTCGGCGACGCGCCGGCCGGCGATGACAAGATCGGGCGCGATCTCGGCGAGCGGGATCAGCACGAAGGCGCGGTTCATCAGGTCGCGGTGCGGGATGACGAGCCGCTCGTCCTGCATGGCGAGGTCGCCGTAGAAGAGAATGTCGATGTCGATCACGCGCGGTCCCCAGCGCACCGTTTCGACGCGGCCGAGATCGCGCTCCAACTGCTTGATCGCGTCGAGCAGATCGAACGGGGGCAGATCCGTGCGGCCGATGGCGCAGGCGTTGGCGTAATCGGGCTGCGCCACGCCGCCCCAGGGCGCGGTGCGATAGAGCGACGAGGCCTTGTCGATAACGGCGACGCCGCGCGCCGGCAGCGCTTCGAGCGCGGCGCGCAGGGTGCGCGCGGGATCGCCGACATTGCCGCCGAGCCCGAGGCCGATCTCAGGCATTGGCGATCGCCTCGAACACGGTGAAGGCGGCGCGGTGCTCGGCGGCGTCGTGGACGCGGAACACCCGCGCGCCGCGGGCGAGCGTGGCGAGGTTGGCGGCCAGCGTGCCGATCAGCCGGTCGTCGACGCCGGCGCCGAGAATCTCGCCGAACATGCGCTTGCGCGAGACGCCGATCAGCACCGGCAGGCCGAAGGCGTTTGCGAGCCGGTCCGTCGCCTTGAGCGCCGCCAGGTTCTGGGCGCGCGTCTTGCCGAAGCCGACGCCGGGGTCGACGAGAATATGCGAGCGGGGCACGCCAGCCGCGTCCGCGAGCGCCAGCGAGCGCTCGAAAAAGCGCAATATGTCCTCGACGATGTCGATCTCGCGCTCGACGGTTTCGCGGTTGTGCATGACGACCACCGCCGCGCCCGCCTCGGCGACCGTCCGAGCCATTTGCACGTCGCGTTGCAGGCCCCAGACGTCGTTGACGACGCTCACCCCCAGCGCCAAAGCGCGGCGCGCGATCTCCGCCTTGTAGGTATCGATCGAGACGGGCAGCGCGATGGCCTCCAGCAGCGGCCCGAGCACGGGCTCCAGCCGGCGCCATTCCTCGTCTGCGGCCACGGGGACGTGGCCGGGCCGGGTCGATTCCGCGCCGACGTCGAGAATGTCGGCGCCGCCGTCCGCGAGCTTGCGGGCCTGCGCGAGCGCGAGTTCGAGCCCTTGGAAACGGCCGCCGTCGGAGAACGAATCCGGCGTCAGGTTAAGAATGCCCATCACCAGCGGCCGCGCGGCGAGCGCGGCCAGAAAGGTTTCGAGACGCGCGCCGCCTTTCGACAAGACGCCAATCCTCCGGTGATCGCTGCCGCCAACGCAGATATAGCCTAACGCCGGGCGGCGTCGAGCCGGGTCAAATGACCGTCAGCGGCGTGAAGCCGGCGTTTGGCGCGCCGATCACCACCGTCGAGACGACGGTGGAGTTGTACATATTGTCGGCGACCAGGTAGCCGGTTGCGGTGTTGCGGAACAGAATGCTGGCGCAGCCGTTGCCGCCGAGTTCGGCAATGCCGAAATAGGTGTAGCCCGCGCCCGGCCCGGTGAACGTGCCGCCGCCGACGATCGAGGCGCCGTTGAGATCCCAGATCGCGTAGGTGTTGCTGGCCCCCTCAAAAAGCATGTCGGCCCTGCCGTCGCCGTTGAAGTCGCCGGTCCCCAGCAGCGTGTAGCCGGCGCCGGGATTGCCTATGGTCGCCGCGCTGACGAGGGCGTCGTTGGCGCAGAACCAGACCACGTAATCGCCGGTGGTGTCCTCGAAGATGATATCGGACGTCCCGTTGCCGGTGACGTCGGCGATGGCCGCCACCGTGTAGCCGGCGCCGGGATTGCCGATGAACGAGCCGCCGATCACATTGTCGCCGTCCAGCAGCCAGGTCGCCAAATTGCCGGAGGCGTCCTGAAACAGGATGTCCTCGGTTCCATCGCCGTTGAAATCGCCGACGCCCACGTAAGTCCAGCTGCCGTGAGGACCGCCAATGGAGCCGCCGCCGACGATCTGGCCGCCGCTGGTCTCGAACACGGAGAAGTTCCCGTTGGCGTCTTCGGCGAGGAAGTCGGATCCGTCGTAGCCGAAAAAATCGCCGCCGGCGACGAAGGTCCACCCGCTGAGCTCGCCAGGGAAATACGCCCAGTTCGTGATGACGCCGTTAGTAAGGAACCAGAAGGCGAGATCGCCGCTGGAATCGGCGAAGTAGACGGTCGGCGGCGGCGGCGCGAAGGCGTTGGGCGCCGTCGCGACCCAGTAGCCCCCGCCGGGCGCGCCGATTTTGCCGACGCTCGTCACCGCGGCGTTGTTGATGACATAGGTGGTCAACATGCCCGTCGTCGTGTTTTCGAACACGAGATCGCTGTCGACGCTGGTGGTGTAGTCGCCGACGGAGACGAGCTTTTCCTGCACGCCGGGCGTGCACAGCGTCACCGTGCTCGAAACCGTTCCGCTGCTCGACATGAGCCAGGCCGAGTACTGGCCGGTCGCGGGGTTCTCGAACAGGATGTCGGAAATCCCGTCGCCGTTGAAGTCGCCGATTCCGGCGAAAACCGTGCCCGAGGGCGCGGCGCCGTCCGAAACGAAGCTGGTCACCGTGGCGCCGTTCATGAGCCATTCCGCGATAACGCCGCTCGTGCTCTCGAACAGGATGTCGCTGCGGCCGTCGCCATTGAAATCGCCGACGCCGAGATAGCGCCAGCCGCCGCCGATATTGTAGAGCGAGCCGCCGCCGATGATGGTGGAGCCGTTCATCTCCCAAATGGCGAGATTGTCGTCGCCGTCCTCGAACAGGATGTCGCTGCGGCCGTCGCCGTTGAAATCGCCGATGCCGAGGACAGACCACGTTCCGCCGGGATTGGGCAGCATGCCGACGGCGGTGATCGTGGTTCCCGACAGCGCCCAATAGGCGAGCGTTCCGTTCTCGTTGCGGAACAGAAGGCTCGTGGCGCCATTGCCGGTGAAATCGCCCTGCCCGACGTAATACCACCCGGGGCCGGGATTGGCGATGACGCCGCCGCTGATGGCGAAGCCGTTGAACTGCCAGGTGGCGATGGAGCCGGAATAGGCCGGCGAGGCGTTGCCGGCCTCGAACACCAGCGCGGAGGGGATGTGAGGCAGCGTCAGCGCCCAGAAATCGTAAGGAATGGTCGCGGCCGTCACCGATATGCTCGATATCGGTGTGTTCGGCGTTATGACGAGTATGGCGTCGGGCCACTCGGAGGCGCCGTACGAATTGACCGTGACGGTCCCGGCGGCGGCGTTGATCGTCAGGCTGGAGGCGGGCGCCGTTCCGGCGGTCGGCGACTGCAGGGAGAACGTCCAGCCGCTTGTAGAAACCGCGACGCCCTTGTAGGTGGCCGAAATCGTGAACGTTTCGGCGCCTGAAAAGCTGGGATAGGAGGCGCCGGGGTCGACTAGCATGAAGCTCGCGCCCGCCGGCACGGGCGAGGTGAAAGCATAGCTGATCGTGTCGACGGCGGTCGTGTTGAGCAGGCTGCCCCAGACGCCGAGGGCGGTGGTGTCATAAGGCGCGCCGAGCGCGAGCAGCGCGGCGTTGCTCCAGGTCGTGGCGCCGACATAGCCGGTCACGCTGAAAAGCGAGCCGTAAAAGGCGTTGTAGGAGCCGGAATAGGGGATGCCGGCGACGCTGGCGACGCTTTCGGTGACCGTGCCCGTCCAGCCGATCGCGGCGCCTGCGCCGAGATAGCCGGAGACCTGATAGGACTTGTTGTTCTTGACGCTGGTCTGAAGCAAAGTCATCACGCGCCCCACGCTTGGCCGCAATCTCGCTGCGTCGGCGGCAAGCGGCGTCTCGCCGATGCTTCGCCAGCGCTGGCCGCAATAGCTAACAAATGGTTTATGAGGGGTTAAGAATCAAGTACATATCCTTGCAAGTCGCCTATGCCGCACAAAATATGCGACGCAAGGTTACGTTATTTGCGAGATATACTGTATTGTATCATACAAGTCTGTTGGATTGTTCAGCGATAAATTCCGTAAGGAAGCTCCAAGGATACGCAAGTCACGAAATCGGCAAGCGCTAGGCGACGACGCCGCCGGCGCCGCGAGGCGATTTTGGCGCGGGCAAGCTGCCGCAACGTTGGTGGGCCCGAGTTGGGCGCCGGAGCCTTCGAGGGCGCGCCGCTGGGGTCTCGCGGCGGTCAAGCGAACGGCTGGACGCGGCGCTCCGCCTGCGCTATGGGGGCCTCGCTCAACTGACAACAGCGCGCCGAAGCGCTCGTCGTCCCGCCTGCGACAGGCGGATCGGCGTCACGGCATGGAGAGACAAGTGGATATTATTGCGACCATCGAGGCCGAAGAGGCTGCGCGCCTCGGCGCCGGCTCAGGCAAGATTCCCGTATTTCAGACCGGCGACACCGTCGTCGTCAACGTGAAGGTCACCGAAGGCGACCGCACCCGCGTGCAGGCCTACGAAGGCGTCTGCATCGCCCGCAACGGCGGCGGTCTCAACGAGAGCTTCACCGTCCGCAAGATCTCCTACGGCGAGGGCGTCGAGCGTGTGTTTCCGCTCTATTCGCCGATGATCGATTCGATCAAGCTGGTGCGTCGCGGCAAGGTCCGGCGCGCCAAGCTCTATTACCTGCGCGACCGGCGCGGCAAGTCGGCGCGAATCGTCGAGCGGGTCGACAGCGCGCACGTCAAGGGCGCGGCGGCGAAGTAAGGCTTGTTTCGGCGGCCGTCCTCGTGGGCGGCCGTTTTTTGGGAGGGAAAATCACATGGCTGGTCCGACGATTGCACAGAAGGCGCCGTATGGCGCGACGGTCGAGGCCGGAAAAACCTATTACTGGTGCTCCTGCGGCAAGTCCGCGAAGCAGCCGTTCTGCGATGGCTCGCACAAGGGCAGTGAATTCGCGCCCCTGGCCTATACCGCCGACAAGGACGGGACGGCCTACCTGTGCGGCTGCAAGCACACGAAGACTTCGCCGATGTGCGACGGCTCGCACAAGGCGCTGTGACCGCTTAACGGCGCAAAGCCTGAAGCGCGTAAGCCGCAGCGGCGAAGTCGCGGCCGCGCGACTCGCGGCGGCGCATCGCCTCCGCGTCGACGCCCCAGCGCTCGATCTGAAAATCCTCGTCGACATGCGCCGCCCGCCACGCGGCGTCCGCCGAGGTCGCGCCATGGGCGACCATCAAGGCGATCAGCGCGGAGCCGCTGAGGCTGGTCAGCGCGTGCAGCGCCGTCAGCGCGAACGGCTCGTCGAGCGCCTCGACCGCCGCGCGCACCCCCGCCAGCGAGGCCTCGGGCTGCGGCACGTGCAGGATTGAGCCGGAGAGCACGAAGCGGGCGCCGAACGCGTCTTGCGCGAAAGCCAGCACGGGATCGAACGCCGCCGCCTGCCGGGCGGCGAGCGCCTCCGGCTCCAGCGCGCGATAACAGACGAGGTCGGTCCCGGCGTAGCCCGCGATCTCGGCCGCCGTCTCGGGGATGGCCCGGGCGACCCCGTCGAGGGCGGAATTGGCGAGCCGCGTCAGCGGCATGGTCGCGGGTTGGAGGATCTCGCCCTGCGCCCGCCATTCCGCGGCGATGGCCTCAGCCAGCGCGCGGGCGGGCGCGATCAGCTTGGCCTTGCCGGGCGTGCGGGCGATGCGGCCGTCGAGCCGCAGCGCGAAGCCGCCGTCGGTCTCAGAGACGTCGGCCGTCGCGTAGAAGCGCTTGACCTGCGGCGCCTGCATCAGCGCTTGGGCGCGTTTGACCGCCTCGTTCCAAGACGGATTGGCGGGCTCATTCATCGGGCGCGTCCTCGATCGGGTCGCGGGCCGGGGGCGTGAAGCCGAACATGTCGAACGCAAGCTGCATATGCGGCGGCAACGGCGCGGTGACGTCGAGGGTTCCGCCGCGTGGGTGCGGCAGCACGAGCCGGCGCGCCATCAGATGCAGCTTCGGCTCCAGGCCCGGCGGCACCGCGCGCAAGGGATCGTTGCGGGCGGGATCGTTGGCGGGCTTGCGGTTGTATTTGGGATCGCCGACGATGGGGTGGCCGATCGCCTCGCAATGCGCGCGCAACTGGTGGGTGCGGCCGGTAATTGGGCGCAGCGACAGCCAGGCGAGGCGGGGGCGCACCTTGTCGACGGTCGCATAGAGCGTGACCGAGTGCTGCGCGTCGGGGTCGCCGTGCTTGACGACGCGCATGCGCTCACGGTCGGCGAAATCCTTGGGCTTGGCGCCTCTGTCCTCGCCCATGCCCTCGCCCTTGGCGAGGAACAGCGAGATGCGGCCGTTCTCCGGTTTCGGGCAGCCCTCGACCAGCGCCCAGTAGATCTTGCGGGTCTCGCGGGCGCGAAACAGCGCGCCGAGATCGGCCGCCGCCTTGCGCGATTTCGCGCACAGGAGCACGCCGGACGTGTCGCGGTCGAGCCGGTGCGCCAGCACCGGGCGCTCGCCGTTTCTGTCGGCGAGCGAAGCGAGCATGCCGTCGACGTGACGCTTGGCGCCCGTGCCGCCTTGCGACGGGAGGCCCCAGGGCTTGTTGAGCACGAGCACATCCTTGTCTTCGAACAAGGTGATTGAGCGCAGGAACGCGGCGTCTTCCGGGTTGGCGGCGGGCGCGGCCTTGGGCGCGGGCAGGTCGAGCGGCGGCACACGCACCATCTGGCCGGCTTCCAACCGGGTCGAGATCTCGACGCGCTTGCCCTCGACGCGGATCTCGCCCTTGCGCACGCTGCGGTTGAGGTGGCTTTGCGGCACGGCGGGATAGCGGCGGCGGAACCAGCGGTCGAGCCGCATGCCCGCTTCGTCCTCGCCGACCGCGATCGTTTCGACGCCGGCCATTTAACAGCTCCCTGTGAACATGGGCGCGGCGTAGCGGCCGAGCGCGCCGCCAATCACCGAGCCTGGCCAATAGGCGAGCGCGGCGGCGTTTGCGTGGCGCTCGAACCGGGGCCGGACGCAGAGTCCGGCGCCGACGATTGCGAAGGGAGCAAGCAAATTCATCAACGCCTTCTAGCGCAGCGCCGGCGCCGATCAAGGCGCGATTGCTTGCAGCAAACAGCTTCCCGGCGCGGCAGTTCGGGGGATCGGCGAGACGTGCGCAAGACGTTCGGTTACGCTTGTGCAGTCAATCCAAAATTGCCGAGATCGACTCCAGGATAACTTTCGCAATTTCATCCGCCTTGGACGCGCGGACAAGGCCTTCCGAGACCGTTCCGACGACGATTTTTGCTTTCGGAACCTCGCCGCCGTTCAGCTTGGCGAGCATCTCATTGGCTGCGGGACCGCGGCCAAAGACTTCAATCTGATGCGCCATGAGTCGAGGCGAAAACGACACATCAAACGCAATTGTCACGCCAGCGATCTCTACGTCGAAGACGGAAATTCGTTTTTCATGTACCCAGGTGTTGCAAGGTAAACTGGTCTTGTCTTTTATACGATTGGCAACCAATGTTTGCAATGAAAATAATTCAATTAACGGGTTATTGTCACCTTCTGCGACAAATCTCTTCTCGATTCCAGTAAACTCCTGCCAACGCTCGCCGCCAAGATGGCGCGAATATTCTTCAAATCGTTGTCGCAGTTTCAGAATATTCTTATCAAAATCCCTCATCAAAAAATCAAAACGTTTTCTTGCCTTTATTCCCGAGCAAACCGGGTGGAGAATGCTTTGCTGGAAAAAGGCGACTTCATCGGGATGAATCGGCCAGAATAACCCGAACCTTTCCCACACGCTGTCAGGGAACAGTTTTGCAATATTTTGGCAGCGAAATCCGGCATGAATCGACGCTGTTGCGACGAAAACTTCGTCGTTCGCGTATTCGAAGTTCACCTCTCTCCAATCTAAGCTCTTAAAATTTCCGCTATATTTGATACGTTCATGCAGCAAATAACTGGCTGCGCGTCTGGAGACGCAAGATACCGGAAAAAATGCGTGACGGACCGCAATATCGTAGTAACCGGCCATCGATTTTGACCATTCCCACTTATCCGACGCCAGACCCATTCCGTATAATGCAATATCAAAATCAAAATCGAATATCCGTTCGAAAAATGACTTATCCTCATATCTGAACGATACGTCGTCTTCTACCACGAAATAATAGTCGAATTTGGTCAGAACCGCTGCCGCAGCGTAATAGGCAAAATCGCCGCATTGCCAGCCGACTCTGGGAAACCAGGGCAAGCCTCTCTTGCTCAGAAACTTCCGCCCTACAAATATTGTCTTGCCCTTGACCAACAGTTCCGGGGCGTCCAGATCCTTATAACGATCGCTTACAAAATATATGTCTTCACCAAATACCGGCGCCAGTTCTCCAGCAAGTCGCTTAGCTTCGGCATTTACGTCTGCAGTCCGAATTATCGCGCACACTGTCGGCAATTCATGGCTCCACCGACGCCCTCAGGACCGGCGAAACAGTCGCCCCTGACGGCACAATAGCGCCAGTCCGACCCTGGCGGAAGCCGGTTCGACGTCACGACCAGACCCGCTGCGCGCAAAGCGAAGCATGCGCGGCCGGGGCGCGCCCGGCCGCGACGGCGCCCGGGGGCGTTACCGCTTCGGCGCGACCAGCCCGAACATGGCGCCTTCGCCATCGACGCATTGCATCGCCCACATGCCGCCGGGAACCTCATGCGGGCCGTGCAACACCTTGCCGCCCTTTTCGGCGACCCGCGCGCCGGCCGCGTCGGCCGCCTCGACGTTGAAGTAAAAGAGCCAGCACGGCCCCGGCCCCTGCGGCGACTTCGACATGATCCCGCCCTGCTGGCCGCCGCGGTCGAACAGGCGGTAGACGCCCATCGGCCCCATGTCGATCTGGCTCGCCTCGGTCCAGCCGAACTGGCCGGCGTAGAATTTAAGCGCCGTCTCGCCGTCGGCGGCGTGCAATTCGCGCCAGCCGACCAGACCCGCGGTGTTGGCCGGCGGGGCGGGCGGCGGATTGCCGCCGTTGTCGCGGAATAGCGCGAACGGCGCGCCCTGCGCGTCGGCGACAACGGCGAAGCGGCCGACATTGGGAATGTCCATCGGCCCGCGCATCACACGCCCGCCCGCCGACTTCAGCTTTTCGACGGCGGCGTCAACGCTCTCGACCCGGACATAGCCGGTCCAGCACGGCGGCGTTCCCTGGGCTTCCGGCGGCGTCGGGAACAGCCCGCCGACGCCGTACTGGCCGACCGCGGCGACGGTATAGGGGAAGCCCGCCATATCGGTCGTGTTGATCGTCCAGCCGACGACATGGCGATAGAACTCGACGGCGCCCTGGAGATCCGCGCCCATCCATTCGTACCAGACGAATTTTCCGGCATTGTCGCTCATCTTTTCCTCCTATGTGTCGCCGGCGCGTGCGAGCGCGGCGTTGTTGAGTTTATCCATGCCCATCGGCGTCGGCATGACGCCTCCGCCGCGCGCCGGCGGAGAGGGGAGCGCATGCGGGACGATCTGCCAACTCAAACCAAATTTATCGGACGCTCAACCGCAGCGGTTGGACTGGCCGCGCGATGCGCGACCGCCGCACACGACGCCGCCGCCCTTTTCCTGAACCGGTTGCGTCAAGACGTCTGCTCCAGATATACCGACTGGTCGGTAAAAAACGTAAGCGGCCGGCAAGGCCACGCATCCTCTGTACAGCGCCCGGGCCTTCGCCTATGGAGGCCGCGGATTTCCTTCTCGATTGGGATCAGGCATGGCCGAGTATTTCGCGTCCGCCGACCGTCTGGCGACCGTATTCGGCGGCTCGGGCTTCGTCGGCCGCTATATCGTGCAGAGTTTCGCCCGCAAGGGCTGGCGGGTGCGCGTGGCGGTGCGCCGCCCCGACCTCGCCGGCTATGTGATGACCTATGGCGTCGTCGGGCAGGTGCAGGCGGTTCAGGCCAATGTGCGCTTTCCGGAATCGGTCGCTGCGGCGGTCGAGGGCGCCGATGTCGTCGTCAACGCCTGCGGCATCCAGCGGCAGAGCGGCGGTCAGACCTTCGAGGCGGTGCACGCCGCGGGCGCCGACGCCATCGCCCGCGCCGCCAAGGCGGCCGGCGCCCGCGCGCTCGTGCTGGTCTCCGGCATCGGCTGCGACATCAACTCTGCGAACCCCTATATCGTCAGCAAGGCGCGTGGCGAGCAGGCGACGCGCGCCGCCTTCCCCGAGGCGTCGATCCTGCGTCCCTCCGTGGTGTTCGGTCCCGAGGACGAGTTCTTCAACCGTTTCGCCGAGCTCGCCCGCTTCTTGCCCGTCCTGCCGGCTTTCGCGGGCGGCGCGGCGAGGCTGCAGCCGGTCTATGTCGGCGACATCGCGCTGGCGGCGGCCCAAGCGATCGACGGGACGCTGAAGCCCGGCGTGACCTACGACCTCGGCGGCCCGGAGACGATGACGCTGCGCGAGGCGATGGAGACGGCGCTGCGCTACGCCGAACGCCGGCGCGCCATCCTGCCATTGCCCTATCCGCTGTCGCGGCTGATGGCGCGGGCGACGGAGCTGGCGAGCGACGTCTCGCTCGGGCTGTTCCCGGCGATGCTGACGACGACGCGCGATCAGGTCGATCTGCTGCGCGAGGACAATGTCGTCTCGCCCGCGGCGATCGCCGAAGGGCGCACCTTCGCCGGCCTCGGGATTACGCCGCGCGGGGTCGAGACGGTGCTGCCGGCCTACATGTCGCGCTTCCGCAAGACCGGCCAATACGCCCCCAACCGCTTCGCGTGAGAGACGAGTGATCGCGATGAATCGGCACGAAAAGCCCGCCAGCGGCGCCGAGGCGAAGGTGCAGTATCTCGACGGCGAATATCGCGTCCTGCGCCCGGGCCTGTATGTCGTCTGCGCGGTCACGGGGCTGCCGATCCCGCTCGAAGATCTGCGCTATTGGAGCGTCGAGCGCCAGGAAGCCTATGCGACGCCCGAGGCGTCGATGCAGCGGATGACCGCGCGCGGCTGAAGCGTTTCACACGACTGTCACACGGCCTGACCATAGGTTAAACGGCTATTAACGTCGGAGCGCGTTTGATCATGTCCGCCATCGCCGAATCGGGACCGGTCCCGAGCGTGTCGCCAACCCGCGCCGCGCTCGAAAAGCCGATGGACCTACGCTTTCTGCTGATATTCATGGCGGTGATCGCGGGCGCGCTGTTCTTCATGGCCTATTCGATCTATCGCGACGTCTCCGAGGCGGGCGCGATGCCGCAAAGCATTCTGCCGTTCATCCTGCTCGGCGTGGCGATGCTGATCGCGCTCGGCTTCGAGTTCGTCAACGGTTTCCACGACACCGCCAATGCGGTGGCGACCGTGATTTACACCCACTCGCTGCCGCCGCAGATCGCCGTGGTCTGGTCCGGCTGCTTCAACCTGCTAGGCGTGCTGGTGTCGACGGGCGCCGTCGCCTTCGGCATCGTCTCGCTGCTGCCGGTGGAGCTGATTCTGCAGGTCGGCTCCAGCGCCGGCTTCGCGATGGTGTTCGCGCTGCTGATCTCGGCCATCGTCTGGAATCTTGGCACCTGGTGGCTCGGCCTGCCGGCCTCGTCTTCGCATACGCTGATCGGCTCGATTGTCGGCGTCGGCGTGATGAACGCGATCCTGCGCGGCCAGGACGGCACCTCGGGCGTCGACTGGGAGCAGGTGACCAAGATCGGTTACGCGCTGTTGCTGTCGCCGCTATTCGGCTTCGTCCTGTCCGCGGTGCTGCTGCTGATCATGAAGTTTCTGGTGCGCAAGCCGGAGCTTTACGTCGCGCCGACCACGAACAAGCCGCCGCCGCTGTGGATCCGCGGCCTGCTGACGCTGACCTGCACGCTGGTGTCGTTCTTCCACGGCTCCAATGACGGGCAAAAGGGCATGGGCCTGATCATGCTGATCCTGATCGGCGTCGCGCCGACCGCCTATGCGCTCAACCGCGCCGTGCCGGCGTCGCACACCCCGGCGTTCGTCGCCGCGGCCGAGGCGGCCTCCAAGGTGATTACGGCGCATGCGGCGGGCTACGACACGATTGGCGATCCGCGCCCGGCGGTGACCGGCTACGTGCACAGTCACGCCAATCCCGACGCCGCCTATCCGGCCTTGGCCGTGTTGAGCAAGCAGATCGGCGACGAGGTGCAGAATTTCGGCTCGCTGGCGAAGACGCCGCTCGACAAGGTGCAGAACGTCCGTAACGACATGTACCTCGTCTCCGAGGCGATCCGGGTGTTGGCCAAGGATAAGGAGTCGGAGCTGAGCGCGGACGAGCAGAAGACGCTCGTAGCGTTCAAGAAGGAGCTGGACGGCTCGACCAAGTTCATCCCGATCTGGGTCAAGATCTGCGTCGCCATCGCGCTTGGCCTGGGCACCATGATCGGCTGGAAGCGCATCGTCGTCACCGTCGGCGAGAAGATCGGCAAGACACACCTGACCTACGGCCAGGGCGCGGCGGCCGAACTGATCGCCGCGGCGACCATCGGCGCGGCGGACGGTTTTGGTCTCCCGGTGTCGACGACGCACGTGCTGTCTTCCGGCGTCGCGGGGACGATGGCGGCCAACGGCTCGGGCATGCAATGGTCGACTTTGCGCAACATCGCGCTCGCCTGGGTGCTGACGCTGCCGATGGCGATGATCCTGTCGGGCGCGCTTTACGCCCTGTTCCGCAACTTGTTTTAGCAACCGAACCCGGCGGGCGGGCTGGTCCCGCCTTGCCCGCCGGGGCCGGCGCGATTACCTCTTGACCGAAAGTCAAACAGGAGCGCGCCATGCAGATCCATCGCAGCGGAAGCCGGCCGTCCGGCAAAGGCCCGGCAGAGTGGTTCACCGGCGCGGTGCGCATCGACCCGCTGTTTCCCGCCGCCGCGCCGGGGCGCGCGGCCGGCGCAGCGGTGACCTTCGAGCCCGGCGCGCGCACCCATTGGCACACCCATCCGCTCGGCCAGACGCTCATCGTGGTCGCCGGCTTCGGCCGGGTGCAGCGCGAGGGCGGCGCGGTTGAAGAGATCCGGCCGGGCGATGTCGTGCAATTCGCGGCGAATGAGAAGCACTGGCACGGCGCCGCTCCCGCCGCCGGGATGACGCATATTGCCGTCCAGGAGGCCCTCGACGGCAAGGCCGTGGACTGGCTGGAGCCGGTGAGCGACGAGCAATATCTTGCCCAAGGCTGACGCCCGCGGGCTTTATCTTCACCTTGCGTTTCAACCCGACTTGAAAACGGCGCGCAACCCGCTCATGTTGCAGTCACTGTGACTTGACACCCTGGAAAGGATGCGCCGCTGAGCCTGACGCAAGACGCCCCCACCGCCCCGAAACGCCCTCGCGCGAAACGCGCCCGGCCTGACGCGCCTGCGCCTTCGCCGCTGGAGAGCGCGCTCGCCAAAACGGTGATGACGAGCTTGGAGGACGCCAAGGCGGAGGACATCGTCGGCATCGATCTCATCGGCCGCACCACCCTCGCGGATGTGATGATCGTCGCCACCGGCCGGTCGAGCACGCATGTCGGCGCGATCGCCGACAAGGTCGTGAAGGCCTGCCGCGACGCCGGCTTCAGGACGCCGCGGATCGAGGGGCAGCCGGTCAACGACTGGGTGCTGATCGACGCTGGCGACGCCATTGTCCACATCTTCCGGCCGGAAATCCGCCAGTTCTACAATCTCGAGAAGATGTGGGCGCCCGAGCGTCCCGCCGAACCGCGCGCGCTGAGCCACTAAGGCCGCCGCCTTCCCTCTCCCCTCCGGGGAGGGGTCAGGATGCGGGGCGCCCCAAGTGCAAAGCGCGTCGAAGCTCAACTCCCCTCACCCCAACCTTCTCCCCGCAGGCGGGGAGGGGGGCGGAAATGGGGGACCCCGTTCCAACGCAGGGCTGCGCGCGCTTGAAGCTGATCCTCGCGGCGATAGGGCGGCTCAAGGCCGGGCCGGAGCGGGAGCTGTTCGACCGCTACGCCAAGCGCGCCGCAGCCCTGGCCGGCGGCGTCGGCGTTTCTGGCTTCACGGTGCGCGAGTTCGACGAGGCGCGCGCCCGTACAGTCGAGGAAAGGCGCGCCGCGGAAGCGCGGGCGCTCAGCGAGGCGGCGGGGCGGGACACCTTCGTCTGCGCGCTCGATGAGCGCGGCCTCGGCGTGACCAGCGCCGCCTGGGCCGCGGAGATCGTCCGCGTCCGCGATTCCGGGCGGGCGGCTTACGCAGTCGTCATCGGCGGGCCGGACGGACTCGACCCCGAGTTGCGCGCCGCCGCCCGCTCGACGATCGCCTTCGGGGCGCTCACCTGGCCGCACCAGCTCGTCCGGGTGATGGCGGCGGAGCAAATTTACCGCTGCTTTACGATAATGGCGGGACACCCTTATCATCGCGGCTGAAGCGACTCATTTCGGGCGGATTTTGCGTGTGAAGCGGTCCTGATGCCGGCGGCCTGCCTACGATTGGGAACTCTCCTGCTTGCAGCGGGCCTGTTGAGCCCGGCGCACGCCGTCGAGCCGACTGAAAACCCCCGCGCCACCAAGGAATGGGAGCTGCGCGGGGTCGAGACCAATCTGAAGGCCTCCGACGAGCAGCGGCGCAGAATCGAGGCCGACGTCGAGGCGATCAAGCTCGACCGCGGCCGTCTCAACGAGGCGCTGCTGGAAACTACGGCGCGGCTGCAATCCACCGAGGCCGAGCGAGCGGAAGCGACCGCGCGGCTGGCCAAGGCCGGGACCGACGCGGCGGCGTTGGAAGCCTCGTTCGGCGACCGGCGCGAGCGCCTTTCCCAGCTGATGGCGGCGCTGCAACGCATGACCCACCGCGCGCCGCCCGCCATTTTCGTGCGGCCCGACGACATGGCGGCGGCGGTGCGCGCGGCCGGCGTCGTCGCCTCGCTTGTCGGCGACATCAAGGCCGAGGCCGACTCGCTGTCGCGCGACCTCGACCGCGTCTCGGCGCTGAAGCGCACGATCGCTGAGGAGCGCGAGCGGCTCGCCGCCAGCGCCGAGGACCTCGCCATAGACCAAACGCGACTGGCGGCGCTGGTGGAGGCGCGCCAGAAGGCGCTGAGCGATCGCCAGAGCGCGCTCGACGACGAGCGCAAGCGCGCCGACCAGTTCGCCGCCCAGGCGTCGAGCCTCAAGGATCTGATCGCCAGGATGGATGGCGACGCCGACCGCGCCGCCGCCGCCGACCGCGCCGCCGCCGCCGCGGTGGAGAGTCGGGCAGCGACGCGGGGCGGCGATCTCGCCCGCCTCGCTCCCGCCGTTCCGTTCTCCGAAAGCAAGGGCCGGCTGCCCTGGCCGGCGGCGGGCGCGCCGATCAAGAATTTCGGCGACGCCGACGATTTCGGCGGCGCGGTCAAAGGAGTCTCGATCTCCACCCCGCCAGGCGCGACGGTCTCGGCGCCGGCCGATTCCTGGGTCGCCTTCGCCGGCCCCTACCGGTCCTACGGACAACTCTTGATCCTCAACGCCGGAGAGGGATACTATTTGATTTTATCCGGAATGGAGCGGATTCAGGTGTCCGTCGGGCAGTTCGTGCTGGCGGGCGAGCCGGTCGCCGTAATGGGATCGGGCGGAGCGCGCGCCGCGTCGAGCGTGGCTATTGGCGCCGACCAGCCTGTTCTCTATATCGAATTCAGAAAGAACGACACGGCCATAGACCCCCAGCCTTGGTGGGCGAAATCGAACCTCGAAAAGGCGCGCGGATGATTCGAAAGGTTTCCTATCTCGCGGTCGGCGTCGCCATCGGCGCGGGCGCGACCTTCTTTGCGCCGGACGTGCTGCAGGCCGTCGCGCCAAAGGCCTACGCTACGGCGGCCGAAACTTATCGCCAGCTCAATCTGTTTGGCGACGTTTTCGAGAAAATCCGCAACGATTATGTCGAGAAGCCCGACGAGGGCAAGCTGATCGAAGCGGCCATCAACGGCATGCTGTCTTCGCTCGACCCGCACACCAGCTACATGGATTCCGACGCCTATCGCGAGATGCAGCGCTCGACCAAGGGCGAATTCGGCGGCCTCGGCATCGAAGTGACCGAGGAGGACGGGCTGATCAAGGTGGTCTCCCCGATCGACGACACGCCGGCGCAGAAGGCCGGGCTGATGTCGGGCGACATCATCGCAGCGATTGACGGGGTATCGACCCAGGGGCTGACGCTCGATCAGGCGGTCGACAAGATGCGCGGGCCGATCAGCTCCGCGGTCACGCTGAAGATCGCCCGCGGGCCCAAGAAGGAGTTGAAGGAATACAAGATCACCCGCGCCGTCATCGAGGTGCAGTCGGTCAAGGGCCATGTCGAGGACAACGACATCGGTTACATCCGCATCACCCAGTTCACTGAGAAGACGGCGAGCGGGCTGCACGCGACTCTCGACAAGTTGAAGAGCGACATTCCGGCCGACAAGCTCAAGGGCTACATCCTGGATCTGCGCAACAACCCGGGCGGCCTGCTCGACCAGTCGATCGAGGTCGTCAACGACTTCATCGACAAGGGCGAGATCGTCTCGACGCGCGGCCGCAACCCCGACGACGCGCAGCGCTTCAGCGCGCGCACCGGAGACGACCAGTCCGACGGCAAGCCCGTGGTGGTGCTGATCAACGGCGGCTCGGCCTCGGCGTCGGAGATCGTTGCGGGCGCGCTGCAGGATCACAAACGCGCGACGCTGATCGGCACGCGCTCGTTCGGCAAGGGCTCCGTGCAGACCATCATGCCGTTGGGCGACAACAACGGCGCGTTGCGGCTGACGACGGCGCGCTACTACACGCCCAGCGGGCGCTCGATCCAGGCCAAGGGCATCACGCCCGACATCCAGGTGCTCGAGGACGTGCCCGCCGATCTCAAGGGCAAGGAAGAGAACATGGGCGAGGCCTCCCTTAAGGGCCACCTGAAGAACGGGATCGACGATCAGCCGTCGGGCTCGCAGGCCTATGTGCCGCCCGACGAGAAGCAGGACAAGCAGCTCATCGCGGCCGTGAACCTGCTGCACGGCGTCAAGCCGGTGGCGACAGCGCCGACGACGCCCATGCCTTCGCCATCCGCCGCCGAGGCCAAGGGCGACGGACCGAAATCGGACGCGCCGCCTGCGCCCGAGCCCACCAAGTCGAATTGAGGCCGCCCATGCGCGCGACGTCTTTCGTCACTCTTGGCGTCGCGCTGGGCGTTTCCGGCGTGCTGGTCGCCAATGCCGTGCTGGCGGCGTCTCCCGGCGGCGCCGCCGGCCTATCGCTGTACCGGCTCGTGTTCGAGAAGGCTGCGGCCGATTACGTCGAGGCGCCCGACGTGGCCAAGATGACGACGGGCGCCATCAACGCGATGCTGGCGTCGCTCGATCCGCATTCGAATTTCCTCGACGCCAAGGCGCTGAAGGATTTCCAGAACAATATGCGCGGCGAGGAGTTCGGCGGCCTCGGCCTGGAGGTGATGCAGGACAGCGGTCTCGTTCGCGTCGTCAGCCCGATCGACGATACGCCGGCGGCGCGGGCGGGCGTGATGGCCGGCGACATGATCGTCAAGATCGACGCCACGCCGGTCAAGGGGCTCACGCTCAAGGAGGCGGTCGACAAGATGCGCGGCCCCGCCAAGACGCATGTGGCGATCACCGTGCAGCGCGGCGAGGTCAAGGACGCCAGGGTGTTCGACATCGTGCGCGAGATCATTCACGTGCAGCCGGTGCGCTCGCGCGTCCAGGGCGGCGATCTCGGTTACATCCGCATCACCCAGTTCAACGAGCAGACCTACGACGCGCTGAAGGCGGCGATCGCCAAGTTCAAATCGAACGGCGCCGACGTGAAGGGCTATATTCTCGACCTGCGCAACAATCCCGGCGGGCTGCTGTCGCAATCGATCCGCGTCGTCAACGCCTTCATCGATTCCGGCGAGATCGTTTCGACGCGCGGGCGCACGTCCGATCTCTACCAGGAATACAACGCCCGCTCCGGCTATAACCTGAGCGACGGCAAGCCGATGGTGGTGCTGATCAACGGCGGTTCGGCTTCGGCGTCCGAGATCGTCTCCGGCGCGTTGCAGGATCTCAAGCGGGCGACGCTGATTGGCACCCGTTCGTTCGGCAAAGGCTCCGTGCAGACCGTGCTGCCGCTCGGCGAGGACGGCGCGCTGAAGCTGACCACGGCGCGCTACTTCACGCCGAGCGGGCGTTCGATCCAGGCCAAGGGGATCGAGCCCGACTACAAGGTTTCCGAGGACATTCCCGACGACCTCAAAGGCAAGGTCGAGAGCCTGGGCGAGGCCTCGCTGCAAGGCCATCTCAAGAACGGGACCGACGAAAAGACCGGCTCGGAGGCCTATGTTCCGCCCGATCCCTTGAAGGATACGCAGCTGCAGGCGGCGATCGAGTTGCTGCACGGCAAGCCGCCGATCGTCAAGGCGATGAACGAGCCGGCGAAGTAAGGAAGTTGACGGCGGCGACCGGCGCATGATCCGTTGCGGCGAGATAGCCGCGCCACGGGTACCGCGGCTTTGGCCGAACTCTGCCGCCTGCGCATTCCTGAGATCGAGCAGCGCGTCAGGCGCCTCGAACCGCGGCTCGAGATAGGCCCATCTGAATCCCATTGAGGTCGCCGACCGGCGCCGCGTTGACTTGACGGCTGGCGCTGATTAGGGGTTCACGCCGCGCTGAGCTATAGCGCTCGGCCCACGCCCTGCGCCCGTGTCCGGAGTTTTGACCGACATGAAGATCCTCGTGCCCGTGAAACGGGTCGTCGACTACAACGTGAAAATCCGCATCAAGCCGGACGGCTCGGGCGTCGAACTCGCCAATGTCAAGATGTCGATGAACCCGTTCGACGAGATCGCCGTCGAAGAGGCGTTGCGGCAGAAGGAAGCGGGCAAGGCGACCGAGGTGATCGTCGTCTCCATCGGCGCGCCCCAATCGGCCGAGACGATCCGCACCGCGCTCGCCATGGGCGCCGATCGCGGCATCCTCATCACCGTCGACGGCATCGTCGAGCCGCTCGCGGTCGCCAAGCTGCTCAAGGGCGTGGTCGACGCCGAGCAGCCCGGCCTGGTCATTCTCGGCAAGCAGGCGATCGACGACGATTGCAACCAGACCGGCCAGATGCTGGCCGCGCTGACCGGCCTGCCGCAGGGCACGTTCGCCTCCAAGGTCGTCATCGGCGACGGCAAGGTCGATGTCACGCGCGAAGTCGACGGCGGCCTGCAGACGGTTTCGCTGAAGCTTCCCGCCATCGTGACGACGGATCTGCGCTTGAACGAGCCGCGCTACGCCTCGCTGCCCAACATCATGAAGGCGAAGAAGAAGCCGATCGACCAGAAGAAGCCTGACGATTACGGCGTCGACGTCGCGCCGCGGATCAAGGTCGTGAAGACGACGGAGCCGGGCGGCCGCAAGGCGGGCGTCAAGGTCAAGACGGTGGCGGAACTTGTTTTGAAACTTCGCGAAGAAGCGGGAGTAATCTGAACATGGCGACGCTTCTTCTCGGCGAAGTTTCTAACGGTCATCTCGCCGACATCACCGCCCGCGCGCTGACCGCCGCGAAGGAACTCGGCGCTCCCGTCGACCTGCTGCTGGCCGGCCAGAATTTGGCCGCGGCCGCGGCGGCGGCGGCCAAGCTTGACGGGGTGGCGAAAGTGCGGGTCGCGGACGACGCGTCTTACGCGCACGGGCTGGCCGAGCCGCTGGCGGCGTTGCTGGTGGCGCTGGCGCCGCAATATGACGCAGTGCTCGCCGGCTCGAGCCCGTTCTCCAAGAACGCGCTGCCGCGCGCGGCGGCTTTGCTCGACGTGATGCAGCTCTCCGACATCACCAAGGTGCTGGGGCCGAAGAGCTTCGAGCGGCCGATCTACGCCGGCAATGCGATCCAGACGGTCGAGGCGACCGATCCCAAGGTCATCGCCACCGTGCGCACCGCCTCCTTCGCTGCGACCGGCGAGGGCGGGGCGAATGCGCCGATCGAACCGGTAACGGCGGCGGGCGACCCCGGCGTCTCCAGCTTCGTCGGCGAGGCGCTGGCCAAGTCCGACCGGCCGGAGCTGACGTCGGCCAAGATCATCATCTCCGGCGGCCGCGCGATGCAGAAGGCGGAGAATTTCAAGACCTTCATCGAGCCGGTGGCCGACAAGCTCGGCGCGGCGATGGGCGCCTCACGCGCCGCGGTGGATGCGGGCTACGCGCCGAACGACTGGCAGGTCGGACAGACCGGCAAGGTCGTGGCGCCGGAACTGTACATCGCGGTCGGAATTTCAGGCGCCATTCAGCATCTGGCGGGTATGAAGGACTCGAAGGTTATCGTGGCCATCAACAAGGACGAGGAAGCGCCGATCTTCCAGGTCGCCGATTACGGCCTGGTCGGCGACCTGTTCACGGTGCTGCCGGAGCTGACCGCGGAACTCGCCAAGATCGGCAAATAGTTATGAGGGCGGCCGGCCGCCCGCAGAAGTTCGGGACGTGCGACATGGACTTCAATATCGAGAAGGTCGGAGTCATCGGGGCCGGGCAGATGGGCTCCGGCATCGCCTTTGTCTGCGCGCAGTCCGGCTATCAGGTGCGGCTCAACGACGTCGCCGAAGAGCGGCTTAACGCCGCACTGGCGACGATCAACGGGCTGCTGTCGCGGATGGTCGCCAAGGGCCAGATCGACGAGGCCGGCCGCGCGGCGGTGCTCGACCGCATCTCGGTGGCCCCCCGGCTTGAAGAGCTCGGCGGCTGCGATCTCGTCATCGAGGCGGCGTCCGAGAACGAGGAGGTCAAGCGGCGCATCTTCCAGAACCTGCGGCCGTTCCTGCGGCCCGACGCGCTGGTCGCCTCCAACACGTCCTCGATTTCGATCACACGGCTCGCCTCGGTGACGGCGAATCCGGAGCAGTTCATCGGCATCCACTTCATGAACCCGGTGCCGAAGATGCAGCTCGTCGAGCTGATCCGCGGCATCGCCACCCGCGACGACACTTACGACGCCGCCAAGAAGTTCGTCGCCAAGCTCGGCAAGACGGCGACGATGTCGGAGGATTTCCCCGCCTTCATCGTCAACCGCATCCTGCTACCGATGATCAACGAGGCGATCTACACGCTGTATGAGGGCGTCGGCTCGGTGGAGTCGATCGACACGGCGATGCGTCTGGGCGCCAATCATCCGATGGGGCCGCTGCAACTCGCCGACTTCATCGGCCTCGACACCTGTCTGTCGGTGATGCAGGTGCTGCACGAGGGGCTGGCGGATTCGAAATACCGGCCGTGCCCGCTGCTGGTCAAATATGTCGAGGCCGGCTGGCTGGGCCGCAAGACGCAGCGCGGCTTCTACGACTACCGCGGCGAAGTGCCGTCGCCGACGCGGTGAACTGTCGTTCCCGCGAAAGCGGGACGCTAGGGGCGGCCTGAACGGCGGCAGGCGGCCGCGGCGCGGCTGAAGGCGCCGTCGACCCTGTTAGCTGAGAAGTCCTTGTCCGCGAAGGGACGCCGGCGCCGCGTACGCTTCAGCCGGGCGCGGCCATGACGAGGCCAACCGGCGCCGCGACGCACAAAAGATCCGCCGACGCTTCGTGTGTGGCGATCTCCGCAGCAGCCTCAGCTATTTGGCGTCGGGCGTCAGCCTCACCAGCGGCGCCGGCGCATATTCGCTGACGAACTGGCCCGGCGAAACCAAAACCTCCGCAGTCCCCGCCACCGGCGCGACGACGACGCATTGATCCAGCTTCGCCTTGGCGAGATCGCGGTCGGCGGCGGCCTCGTCGCGGCGGGCTTTCGCTTCGTCGATGTCCTCCTGGCGCGAGCCAGCGTGCAGCAAAGCCAGTCGCTTCTGCGCGTCGTTTAGCTGGGCGGCGGAGACGCGCGCATCGCGTCGAACTTGCAGGATCTGCGCGCGCGTGACGGTGACGCCCTCGGTCAGCGCGTGCGCCCGCGCCAGAGCGTCCGCGGCTTCCTCGGAGCGCGCCTGCGCCACGCCGACATTGGCCTCGCCAATGGCGATCTCGTCGGGGCGAGGGCCATTCTTCGCGCGGGTGTAGGCGGCCTCGGTCGCGGCGAGCGCCGCCGTTTTGACCTTGATGTCCGCTTCGAGCGGTCGGCAGTCCAGTTCCACAAGCCGCTGCCCGGCCGCGACTCGGGCGCCGTCCGCGACGAGAACCCGCGCCACCACGCCGCTGGCGGCGACGCCGAGCGGATAGGGTTGGTCCTCCGCCGCCGCCGGCGTTGTTGCGGCCAGGACCAGCACGAAAGCGTAAGCTGTGCAGCGCATGCGCGAGCTTAACCCAGAGGCGCCGGCGCCGACGTTAAAAAGTGTTGCCGCTCAACGTCCAAGCGCGAGCTTGCGCAGGTCGACGCCCTCGTTCCCCGCCTGCTCCGGCGTAAGCGGCGTGGCGGCGGCGAGAATCCGCCGCGCCGCCATGTGGTCGCCGCCGCGGTTGACGGTCTCGACCACGGCCAGCTTGCCGTTGAGGAACCCGAACACGGCGAAGGCGCGGGTCGCGGGATCGCCGCGCGTCACCCAAACGTCGACGCCGTGGCTTAAGCCCGCGATCTGCAGCTTGAGATCGCCCTGGTCGCTCCAAAACCACGCCAGCGAATCATAGGGCGCGGATTTGCCGGTGAGCCGGCGGGCGACGCATTTGGCCTGATCGGTCGCGTTCTGCACGCTTTCGAGCCGCAGCTGCGCGCCAAAGCCGGCGTGCGGGAAGCGGCAGCAATCGCCGATCGCCGAGATCGCGGGATCGGAGGTCACCAGCTCGGCGTCGGTGACGACGCCGTCGGCGCAGTCGAGCCCGGCTTCGAGCGCCAGCGCGTCCTCGGCGGTGACGCCGACGCCGACAATGACCAGATCGGCCGGCAGGCGACGCCCGTCGCTGAGCTCCACTTCGCTGACGCGGCCGTTCTCGCCATGCAGCGCGGCGACGCCGACCTCGAGTTCGAACTTCGCGCCGAAAGCCCGGTGCGCTTCCAGAAAGAACGCGGACATTGTCGGCGAGATGGCGCGGCCCATCGGCCGGTCGGCGATCTCCACCACCGTCACTTCTGCGCCCAAGCCGAGCGCGGTCGCGGCGATTTCGAGGCCGATGAAGCCGGCGCCGATCACGACCACGCGCCGCGCCGTCGCCAGCGCCGACTTGATCGCCGCGGCGTCGCGAATCGCGCGCAACGCAAAGACGCCTTCTAGCTCGAGGCCGGGGGCGCGCAGCACGCGCGCCCGGGCGCCGGTGGCGAGGATCAGGTGATCGTAGGGCTCGGCGCCGTCATGCTGCAGCTCGACGCGGCGGCCCGCGCGGTCGATGCGGGCGGCGGCGACGCCGAGGCGGAGATCGATTCGGCTCTGGTCGAAAAACGTCTCGCCGCGCAGCGGCAGGCCGGCCAGCTCCATCTGGCCTTTCAGGAACGCCTTGGACAGCGGCGGGCGCTGATAGGGAAAATCCGGCTCGTTGGAGAGCAGCGTGATTTTGCCGGCAAAGCCTTCCTCGCGCAGGCTGGCGGCGGCCTGCACCCCGGCGTGGCCGGCTCCGACGATGACGATGTTCTGCAAGCTCATGATCTCAGCCCTCTTTTTGCGGGGCATATAGCGCAGGCGCACCGCTTCGTCACAGCAATTGACGCCGCAGGCCGCGGCCGAACATCCATTGCGCCGCGAATGCGAACAAGGCGCCATAGGCGAGGCTCAGCGCCGCGAAGGTCGCGACCAGCACGATCTCGTTGCGCAGAAACGGCAGGCTGTGGACCAGGGCATGCGCGAGCGCCAGCCCCGGCAGCGTCGCCATGGCCGCGCCGGCGGTGGCGAAAAACATCAGCGCGAGATTCTCGACCAGCCGGTCGTCGGCGCGCGCGAAGCCGCGGCGATGGCCGAGGACAATCAGCAGCACGAAATTGATCCAGGCCCCCGCGGCGGTGGCGAGCGCCAGCCCCGCCGGCCCCATCGAGCCGGACAGCGCGAGCTTCAGCGCCACATTGACGGCGAGGCCGGCGTAGAAGCAATTGGCCGGCGTCGCCGTGTCGCCGCGCGACTGGAAGGTCGCCACGGCGGAGCGGATCAGCACCATCGGGATCAGCCCGAAGCCATAGGCCATCAGCACCGAGGCGGCGTTCTCGGCGGCGGAGGCGTTGAAGGCGCCGCGCAGATAGGCGCCGCGCACCAGCTCGCCGGGAATCAGCAGGAAGCCGACCAGGAACGGCGCGGTCAGCGCCAGCGACAGCGCGATCGAGCGATTCTGCGCGGCTTGAGCGCCCGCGACATTGCCCGAAGCGAGCCGGCGCGTCATTTCCGGCAGCAGCACCGTGCCGGCGGCGACGCCGATGACGCCGAGCGGCAGCTGATACAGCCGGTCGGCGTAGTTGATCGCCGACACCGAGCCGGTCGGCATGGTCGAGGCGAGAATGGTGTCGGCGAGAATGGCGATCTGCTGTCCCGCCGAGCCGATCACCGCCGGCCACAGCGCGCGCAGGAACTGGCGCACATCGACGTCGAGTTCGGGCTTGGCGAAGCGCTCCAGCACGCCGCGCCGGCGCGCCTCCCAGACCAGCAGCGCGAGCTGCGCCACGCCCGAGAGCAGCACGCCGCAGCTCGCCGCCATCCCCGCGTCGGGAAACAGGAAGCTCAAGCCCAGGAACGCCATGATGAACAGGTTGAGCAGCACCGGCGCGAACGCCGCGACCGCGAAGAACCCGTGCGCGTTGAGCGTGCCGGAATGCAGCGTCGCGATGGTGATGAGCGCGAGATAGGGAAAAGTGACGCGCGTCATGTTGACCGCCATATCGAATTTGGCGGGATCGCTGGAAAAACCCGGCGCGATCAGCTCAACCAGCTCCGGCATGAACAGATAGGCGAGCGCCAGCAGGACGAGCTGCGAAACGCCAAGCAGCGTCAGCACGCGGCTGGCGAAATCGCGGGCGCGCGCGTGGCCTTTCGTGGTCAAGAGGCGCGAGTAGGTCGGGACGTAAGCCGAATTGAACGCGCCCTCGCCGAAGATGGCGCGGAACTGGTTGGGCAGCCGCAACGCGACGAAATAGGCGTCGGCCAGCGGCCCCGCGCCCATAATGGCGCTGATCGTCATTTCGCGCACGAAGCCGGTCAGGCGGGAGAGCGCTGTGAAGCCGCCGACGGAGAAGAACTGTCTGAACACGTTGGGGTTGCGTCTTAATCAGGCTTCAGCCGCCACGCCAGGGCGGGCGCGGCGGCCGCCGGGCGGCGAAAAGGCTTGCGAAAGGTCGACATGGCGTAAACCACAGGCGTTGAACTTGGATTGCCGCCGGACGCTTTATAGCGGCAGCGGCTTAACGCGCCCTTGGCGCGCCGCGCCATGTCGGTTAAAGAGCGTCGCCGCCAAGATCGGGGCTCGCGCCCTTGAGATTTTGCGCCAAGCCGCCAAGGAAAGCGCCGACGCCGTCGGCGCGCGGCCGGGGAAGTCAGAATGCTGGAAGGCGAAGCGACGCAGGAGTCACCGGCGCTCGAGGGCGCGCAGGCGCCCGCGCCAACTGACGCTGAGCAGGAACCGTCGGAAGCCTCGGCCTCGCCGGCCGAAGGCGATTCGTCGGAACCTGCCGCCACCGAGGCCGCCGAGGCTGAGGCTGAGGCTGAGGCTGCGACCGAGGCCGCCGAGGCTGAGGCTGAGGCTGAGGCTGCGACCGAGGTCGCCGAGGCTGAGGCCGCCGCGCCGGAAGCGGAAGTTCAGCCGGCGACGGCGCTGGACTGGTCGCATTTGCGCGGCTTCCAGAGCGTCGAGCCGCCGGCCGCCGAATTGGCGAGCCGGGAGGATTACGCGCAGGAGCACCTGAAGGAGCTCGCCGCGCGGGCCGCCCGATTCGCGCGCTCGGTCGACGATTCCATTGTACTGTCGAGCGACGGCCTGTTGCGCTGGCTCGGCGATCCCGTGGCGCGAATCGTCTCCAGCGACGACCTGTTGCGCCCGCGCGCGATCCTGCTCGCCGACGAGGCGCTGGTCGACGGGGATCGCGCGAGCGTGGACAGCCGCGTTTCGCTGTGGCTCGCCGCGCATATGCGCAAGGTGCTGGGGCCGCTGATTTCGCTGGCTGAAGGCGCCGATCTGCCCGACGCGGCGCGCACCGTCGCCGCCAAGATCGCCGACGCGCTCGGCGTGCTCGAGCGCGAGCGGGTGCGCAATGACGTGCGTTCGCTCGATCAGAACGCGCGCGGCGCCTTGCGCAAGCTCGGCGTGCGTTTCGGTTCGCTCTACATCTACGTTCCGCTGCTGCTGAAGCCCGCCGCGCGCGGGCTGTGCACGCTGTTGTGGACGCTGCGGCGCGGTGTGGAGCCGGGGGCCGACCGGCTGCTGGCCTTCGCTGCGGCGGGTCGCACCTCGTTCGCCAACGAAGGCCTGCTGTCGCCGGACGCCTACCGCGTCGCCGGCTTCCGGCTGTGCGGCGAGCGGGTGGTGCGGGTCGACATCATCGAGCGCCTGTCGGACCTGATCCGCGCGGCGATTCCCGACCATATGCGCTCGGGATCGCGGCCGACGACGGAGGCCTACGGGTTTGTGGTCACGCCGCAGATGACTTCGCTGACCGGCTGCTCGGGCGAGCCGTTCTCTTCGATCCTGCGCTCGCTCGGCTTTGAGCCGGCCAAGGTCAGCAAGGCGGCCTACGAGGCGGCCAATCGCAAGGCGCCGACTGAGCCGATCAAGCCGGCAGGCGGCGAAGCGGAAGCCGCGCCGGCGGAAGAGCCGTCCGCGGTCGCCGAGCCGTACGAAGTCGCGCAAGCGGCGGGCGGCGACGAGCTTGCGGCGGCCGAGGCGCCCGCAACCATCGAGACGGCGGAAGCGTCTGAGGCGGTCCCCGAGTCGGCGGAAAGCGAGGGCGAGCTCGCGGCTGCCGAAGCGCCCGGGCCGGTCGAGACGGCGGAAGCCGAGGCGGCGGAGAGCGTCAGCCAGGACGAGCCGCCCGAGGTTGTGGAGGCGGTCGCCGAGCCCGAGACCGCGCCGCAGGATGAGACGGCTGAAGTCGCGCAAGAGGCCGAAATCGTGCTCGAAGGCGCCGCCGCCGACGAGGAGATCGAGATCTGGCGTCCGGCGCCGCGCCGTCCGCGCGCGCCGCACCACCGGCCGCACGGCGCCGAGCCGCAGCGCGAGGGGAACCAGGAGGGGCGGCAGCCGCATAGCAAGCCGCATCGCCGCCATGGACGGCCCGCCGAAGCGGTCAAGCCCGCCGAGACCGCGGCGGAGGCGCCCGCGCCCGCCGCCGAGGAGGCGCGCCCGCACGGGCCGCGTCCGCCGCGGCCGGAACGTCACAACGAGGGGCAGGGGCAGCAACGCCGCTCCGAGGGCCGGCCGCAGCAGGAGCGCACGCGCGAGGAGCGCCGCCCGCAGAAGGATTTCGCGCCGCGCCGCGAGTCGCGGCCTGTGCAGGTCGATCCGGATTCGCCGTTCGCCAAGCTTGCGGCTTTGAAGCCGCTGCTTGAACGTCGCGACAAAAGACCGTAACAGCCGCTGGCGGGAGCGTTTAAGGTCGGCCAATCCGATCGGGGGTTCGTAATGACTTATGTGGTGACGGATAATTGCATCAAGTGCAAGTACATGGACTGCGTCGAGGTCTGTCCGGTAGATTGTTTCTACGAGGGCGAGAACATGCTCGTCATTCACCCGGACGAGTGCATCGACTGCGGCGTGTGCGAGCCTGAGTGCCCCGCCGAGGCGATCAAGCCCGACACCGAGCCGAATCTCGAATCCTGGCTCAAGCTGAACGCCGATTACGCGAAATCCTGGCCCAACATCACGGTCAAGCGCGACCCCCCCGAGGGCGCCAAGGAGTTCGACGGGCGGCCGGACAAGCTGAAGGACTTCTTCTCGCCCAAGCCGGGCCAGGGCGACTGAACATTTGTAATCTCAATGGAAGGCGCGTTTTAACCAGCGGCGGCGGAAGCGCGACGCCCCGGCGTCGCGCCTTTTGATTTTAGCCGAAAATTGTGCTAAACATCTCCTTAACACACGGTTCGTGCCCTTCCGCGGGTAGGTGACATCGTGAACCTGCGGCGGGAGGCTGAATGCCCCTTCTAGCGCTGTCGCGTTCATGCCGCAGGAGGGCGCGCACGTCTCGCGTTTCTGGAGACTTGGCCTATGGCGGCGCGTAAAAAAGTCACAAAGAGGGAGTCAAAGGCGCCGGAATCCAGCGGTTCGACTCGTTCCCAGCGGACTCGGGCGCGCGCCAAGACTTCCGAGACCAAATCGACCCGCAAAACGTCTCAAGGCGGCAAGGCGGTCGCTATAAAATCGGCGACCGGACCTAAAAAAGGCGCGACATCTAAGGCGCCTGCAGAAAAAAAAATAAGGCGGCCCGAGGCGGACGCTAAGAGCGCCGGGGCGGTCAGCGCAGCGCAAGATAGCAAGCCGAAATTCGGCAATTCTAAAGATTCGGGGCGGAGGAACCCAACGGGGGCTAAGCCTGCGCCGGCGCCGAGCGAATCGGCGTCTGCGGCGGGCTTGACGGAGACCGCGGCCAAGGCGCCGGCGGCGGATGCGGGGGTCAAGCCCGCGCCGCATCCGGCGGCGGCGCCATCGGCTCAAAACACGGCCAAGACGGTCAAGCCGTCACAGCCGACGAAACTAGGTGATCGTGAACCAGCAGGCGGCGAACAGAAAACGATGAAGAACAGCGCGAACAGGCATGGCTTCAAGCTCAATGAATTCGTGGTCTACCCCGCGCACGGGGTCGGACAGATCGTGGCAATGGAGGAGCAGGAAGTAGCCGGCTTCAAGCTGGAATTGTTTGTGATCAATTTCGTCAAGGACAAGATGACGTTGCGCGTTCCCACCTCGAAGGTGGCGGCCGTCGGCATGCGCAAGCTGTCCGACCCGGAAGCGGCGCGCCGCTCGCTCGAGATCCTCACCGGCCGCGCGCGCGTCAAGCGCACCATGTGGTCGCGCCGCGCGCAGGAGTACGAAGCCAAGATCAACTCCGGCGACATCAACGCCATCGCCGAAGTCGTTCGCGACCTCTACCGCTCCGAGGCGCAGCCCGAGCAGTCCTATTCCGAGCGCCAGCTTTACGAGGCTGCGCTCGATCGCATGATGCGCGAGATCGCTGCTGTGCAGAAGCTCAGCGAGACCGAAGCGCTCAAGGTGATCGATACGCAGCTGAAGAAGAACACCAAGCGCGGCGCCAAGACCGATGCGGCCGAAGGCGAGGACGCGGTCGAAGAGGCGGCTTGAAAGGACGGCTTGTCTTAACGCAGACAAGCTAAGACATTGCGGCGCTGTCCTATCCAGGGCGGCGCCGCTTTCGTTTCACCTGTCCGCCGATGAAGCTCTCCGCCTCCCGCGTGGCCGCCGCCGTGCGCATGACGCTCCGGTCGAGCGCACTGGCGCATGTCGCGCTGGCGATCCCTGTCGGCGTGGTCGCGGGCGCCTGCGTCACGGCGATGACCTGGCTGGCGGAATTCGCGCATGTCGCGATCTATGGCATTCCGTTCGATCAGCGCCTGAGCGGACAGGCGCGAGTGTCGGGGCTGGTGGCGCTGGCGGCGCTGTGCGGCGGCGGGCTCGTCATCGGACTGGTCGACGTCTGGCGCCAGCGACGCGGCGCCCGCCACACCGTCGATCCCGTCGAGGCCAATGCGCTGCGCGGCGGCAGGTTGTCGCTGCGCGACGGATTTCTCGTCGTCGGGCAGACGCTGCTCTCCAACGGCGTCGGCGCCTCGGTCGGGCTGGAAGCCGGTTATGCGCAGATCGGAGCCGCGCTCGCCTCGCGGGTGGGCGTCTGGCTGCAGTTCCGCCGGCAGGATCTGCGCACCTTCGTCGGCTGCGGCGCGGCGGGGGCGATGGCGGCGGCGTTCGGGGCGCCGCTGACCGGCGCCTTCTACGCGTTCGAACTCATCATTGGCGCCTATTCTTTAGGCAACGCCGCGCCGGTGCTCGCCGCGGCGGTGGCGGGCCGGCTGACAGTGCATGTGCTCGGCGGCGCGCCGTATTCGATCGAGGCGCCGCCGGTTCCCCCGTTCGGCGTGGCGCAATATGTCGCGCTGGTCGGGCTCGGGCTGGTCTCGGCGCTGCTCGGCGTCGCAGCGATGCGCGCGGCGGCGCTGGTCGAGCGGGCGTTTCGCGTTCGCGCGCTGCCGGCCTGGGCGCGGCCGGTCGTGGGCGGCGCCCTGATTGCGGGACTGGCGACGCTGACGCCGCAGACGCTGGGCGCCGGCCACGGCGCGCTGTCGCTCGACATGCCGCTCGCGCTCGGCGGCTGGGCTTTGGTCTCGCTGATCGGCCTGAAACTCTCCGCCAGCCTCATCTCGCTGGCGAGCGGCTTCCGCGGCGGGCTGTTCTTCGCCTCGTTGTTCCTGGGCGCGCTGCTCGGCAAGCTCTATGCGCTCGCGGCGGCTTACGCCGCGCCGGCGCTCAACCTCGATCCCACCGCCTGCATGTTCGCGGGCATGGCGACTTTGGGCGCGGCGATCGTCGGCGGCCCGCTGACCATGACGTTCCTGGTGCTGGAAAGTTCCGGCGACGTGCTGGTGGCCGGGCCGGTGTTGGCCGGCTGCATCGCCTGCCAGCTGACGGTGCGCGCGACCTTCGGCTACTCGTTCTCCACCTGGCGGCTGCACCTGCGCGGCGAGGACATTTCGGGCGCGCAGGATGTCGGCTGGGTGCGCACGATTCTGGTCGCCGGACTGATGGACGCCAAGCTGCGCACCATGCCGGCCGAGGCGACACTGGCGGCCTTCCGCCTCGCTCATCCGGTCGGGAGCTCGCATTATGTCGCGCTGGTCGACCGCGACCGCCGCTACAAGGGGCTCGTTTCGACGGCGGAGGCGCATGCGTCCGGGGCCGAATCGGATCCCGTCGCCGCGCTGGCGCGTCTGGCCGACGTCACGCTCAAGCCGGAACAGAACATCCGCCAGGCGCTTGACGCCTTCGAGGCGAGCGAATCGGAGATTCTCGTCGTCACCGATGCGCAGGGGCGGGCGGTCGGCGCCTTGGGCGAAGCCTATGCGGCGCGGCGTTACGCCGCAGCCGTGGATCGCGCGGCTAAGGGCGTGCTGGGCGGCGCCTGAGTGAAGGCTTGAAATATCTGCGGCAATGGGCCGCGACGTATTGCGTCGGGCCGTGGCTCGCGCCTTGCTTCCAGACCGTAAAAGGGGCTTGCATAGCCTTGGCGTTTGAGTTTTGCTGCCTAAATACAGGGCGTTTCCCGCTTGATCGCGGGAGTGATTCCCCCGGGCGCACCGGCGAGAAAAAAGGTCGCTGAATCAGGGCCTTGCTGGGCGAGCCGATGCGAAGCGCGGGCCGTGGGGAGACGCGCTGTCTCAGTTCGGGACAAAGTTTAACCTTTAATTAGGTATTCAATCCCACGTTGAATTCAGGAGAAGGATGACTGCCATTTCGGAGCCCGAGATGAACGCCATGTCCGCTACTTCACTTGCGAATTCCTCTGCGGCTGCGCGCGCAGAAGCCAAGGGTTCGAACGTGTTCGGACTGTTCTCGTCCGCCTATGCGCGCGAACGTCGCGTAACGATGACCCTGCAGGAATATCTGGAGGGCTGCCGCGACGATCCCACCATGTACGCCAGCGCCGCCGAGCGCATGATCGCCGCCATCGGCGAGCCGAAGATAATCGACACCTCGAAGGATCAGCGGCTCGGCCGCGTCTTCCTCAACCGCACGATCAAGATCTATCCGACCATGACCGGCTTCTTCGGCATGGAGGACACGATCCAGCGCGTCGTCAGCTATTTCAATCACGCGGCGCAGGGCCTGGAAGAGCGCAAGCAGGTGCTTTATCTGCTCGGCCCGGTCGGCGGCGGCAAATCCTCGCTCGCCGAGCGGCTGAAGGCGCTGATCGAGACGCAGCCGATCTACGTGCTAGCGGTCGACGACGAACTGAGCCCGGTGTTCGAATCGCCGCTCGGGCTGTTCCGTCCTGACACAATGGGCGCTATGCTGGAGCGTCAATATAAGATTCCGGCGCGTCGGCTGACCGGCGTGTGCAGCCCCTGGGCGACCAAGCGGCTCGACGAACTCGACGGCGACATCGAGAGGTTCTCGGTCGTCAAGCTCTATCCGTCGCGGCTGAAGCAGATCGGCGTCGCCAAGACAGAGCCCGGCGACGAGAACAACCAGGACATTTCGGCGCTGGTCGGCAAGGTCGACATCCGCAAGCTGGAGAATTTCTCGCAGCACGATCCCGACGCCTACAGCTATTCCGGCGGCCTCAACCGCACCACGCAGGGGCTGCTGGAATTCGTCGAAATGTTCAAGGCGCCGATCAAGGTGCTGCACCCGCTGCTGACCGCGACGCAGGAGGGCAATTACGCGGGCACCGAGAATCTCGGCGCGCTGCCCTATCAGGGCGTCATCCTCGCCCATTCCAACGAATCGGAATGGGAGCAGTTCAAGAACAACAGGAACAACGAGGCCTTCCTCGACCGCATCTGCGTCGTCAAGGTGCCTTATTGCCTGCGCCAGACCGAAGAGGCGCAAATCTACCACAAGCTGCTCGAAGGCTCCGATCTCGCCGGCGCCACCTGCGCGCCGGAGGTTTTGGAGATCCTCGCCCGCTTCTGCGTGCTGTCGCGACTGAAGGAGCACCAGAACTCGCCGATCTACTCGAAGATGCGGGTCTATAACGGCGACAACCTCAAGGACACCGACCCGAAGGCGAAATCCATCCAGGAATATCGCGAGGCGGCCGGCGTCTCCGAGGGCATGAACGGGATCTCGACCCGCTTCGCCTTCAAGGTGCTGTCGGAGACGTTCAACTACGACAATGAGGAGATCGCCGCCGACCCCGTGCATCTCATGTACGTGCTCGAACAGGCGATCAAGCGCGAGCAGTACCCGAAGGAGACCGAGGACCGCTATCTCGACTTCATCAAGTCGCTGCTGGCGCCGCGCTACGCCGAGTTCATAGGCCGCGAGATCCAGAAGGCCTATATCGAGTCCTACAGCGAATACGGACAGAACCTGTTCAACCGCTATATCGCCTACGCCGACGCGTGGATCGAGGAGCAGGACTTCAAGGACGCCGACACCGGCCAGGTGTTCGACCGCAAGATTCTCGACGCCGAATTGTCGAAGATCGAGAAGCCCGCGGGCATCGCCAACCCCAAGGATTTCCGCAACGAGATTGTCAAATTTGCGTTACGGGCGAGGGCGAATAACGCCGGAAAGAATCCGTCGTGGACGTCCTACGAGAAGATCCGCGAGGTGATCGAGAAGCGTATGTTCAGTCAGGTCGAGGAGTTACTGCCTGTCATCAGCTTCGGCGCCAAGCAGGACACCAAGACCGAGAAGCAGCATGCGGAGTTTCTCGATCGGATGAAGGCCCGCGGCTATACGGAACGGCAGGTCCGCAGGTTGGTTGAGTGGTACATGCGGGTCAACAAGGCCGGGTGAGCGCGATCGAGGACGAGAGAGACGATGCCCCAGTTCATCGACCGCCGCCTCAATCCGCGCGATAAGAGCCTCGGCAACCGCATGCGCTTCCTTAAGCGGACGCGCGCGCGCATCAAGGAGGCGGTCGACAAGGCGGTTCGCGAGCGAATGATCGGCGACGCCGCCAAGGGGGGATCGGTCTCGATCCCCTCGGACGGCATCAACGAGCCGATGTTCCACGATTCCGACGCCGGCGGCGACCGCAACCGCGTGCTGCCCGGCAACAAGGAATTCGTCAGCGGCGACCGCATCGACAAGCCGAAAGGCGGCCAGGGCGGCCGCGGCCGGCAGGGCGCCAAGGACGGCGACGGCGAGGACGCCTTCACCTTCGCGCTGAGCGAAGAAGAGTTCCTCGATCTGCTGTTCGAGGATCTCGAACTGCCGGATCTGATCAAAGCTTCGCTGAAGGACGCCAAGCTCGCGGAGCCGCGACGCGCCGGCTATTCCGCCGATGGCGTGATTCCCAATCTCAACGTGCTGCGCACTATGCGGCAATCGCTGAGCCGCCGGCTGGCGTTGAGGCGGCCGAACCGGCGCGAGCTTGAAAAGCTCGAAAGCCGGCTCGCCGAGATCGCCGACCTGCCCGAGACCGAGGAGCTGATCGCCGAGGCGCAGCGCATTCGCGACGAGCTGAAGCGGCTGCGCCATCTGCAGCGCGCGATTCCGTTCATCGACCCGATCGACGTGCGCTATAACCGCTTCACGCGAGTGACTGTGCCGCGCGCCAAGGCTGTGATGTTCTGCCTGATGGACGTCTCGGCCTCGATGGGCGAGCGCGAGAAGGATCTCGCCAAGCGCTTCTTCATCCTGCTGCACCTGTTCCTGAAGCGGAAGTACGAGCGCGTCGACGTCGTGTTCGTGCGCCACACGCACGAGGCCAAGGAGGTCGACGAGCACGAGTTCTTCTACGGCCGCGAGACCGGCGGCACCGTCGTGTCGTCGGCGCTGGAGCAGATGATCGAGATTCGCGACAAGCGCTACTCGCCGGCGGAGTGGAACATCTATTGCGCCGAGGCGAGCGACGGCGACAATTCCGGCGGCGACACCGAGCATTGCGTGGAGCTGCTGACGGCCGAGATCCTGCCGACGACGCAGTATTTCGCCTATATCGAGATCGCCGACCGCGACATCTCCTCGCATTGGAGCGGCGGCGATTCGAAGGAGCTGTGGCGCGGCTACGCCGAGCTTGCCGAAGCTGAAAAGAACTTCGCCATGCGCAAGGTCGCCAACGCCGCCGACATCTATCCGGTGTTCCGCGAACTGTTCGCCCGCAACCGCGAGAAGGCGCCGACATGAACGAGACCGTCGCCAGGCCCCGGGCCGCCCAGCCGCTGTTCGAAGGCGCGGAATGGGATTTCGCGCTGATGCAACGGGTCTACGAGGCGGTGCAGGACGTCGCGCTGAACGATCTCGGGCTCGACGTCTTCCCCAACCAGATCGAGGTGATCTCGGCCGAGCAGATGCTCGACGCCTATTCCTCGGTCGGCATGCCGCTGATGTACTCGCACTGGTCGTTCGGCAAGCGCTTCGTGCGCGACGAGATGCTCTACCGCAAGGGCTATCAGGCGCTAGCCTACGAGATCGTCATCAACTCCAACCCCTGCATCAGCTATTACATGGAGGAGAACTCCATGGCGATGCAGACGCTGGTGCTGGCGCATGCGGCGTTCGGACATAACCACTTCTTCAAGAACAACTATCTGTTCCAGCAGTGGACCGACCCGAACGGCATCCTCGACTATCTCGAATTCTCCAAGCGCTATGTCGCGGAATGCGAGGAGAAGTTCGGCCAGGAGGCGGTGGAGTCGGTGCTCGACGCCGCGCATGCGCTGCAGAACCAGAGCGTGTTCCGCTACCGCCGCGCCAACAAGCTGAACCTGTCGGAACATGAAGCGAGGCGGCGCGAGCGGGTCCGCAACGAGCAGGCGACCTATAGCGACCTGTGGCGCACGGTGCCGAACCTCTCCAAGGCCAAGGAACCGACCCAGGCCGAGCGCGACGCAGCCGAGCGCCGGTTGCGCCACCGCCTGCCGGAAGAGAACCTGCTGTATTTCCTGGAGAAGAACAGCCCGATCCTGCAGGCCTGGCAGCGCGAGCTGTTGCGCATCGTGCGCAACGTGTCGCAATATTTCTATCCGCAGCGCCAGACCAAGCTGATGAACGAGGGCTGCGCCACTTTCGTGCATTACACAATCGTCAACGAACTCTATGACCGCGGGCTGATCTCCGAGGGCGCGCTGCTCGAAATCCTGCACAGCCATTCTAACGTCGTTTATCAGACCAACTTCGACCACCCGCATCACAGCGGCATGAATCCTTATGCGCTGGGCTTCGCGATGATGCAGGACATTCAGCGCATCTGCGTTACGCCGACCGAGGAGGACCGCCAGTGGTTCCCCGACATCGCCGGTTGCGGCGACTGGCGCAAGGCGCTGAAGGAGATCTGGGCGACCTATCGCGACGAGTCGTTCGTGCGGCAGTACCTGAGCCCCAACCTGATCCGCAAGTTCAAGCTGTTCCTGCTGAGCGACAGGGCCGCCGAGTCGGAATACGAGATCGACGCCATCCACGACGACGAGGGCTATCGCCGGGTGCGCAACGCGCTCGCCGACACCTATGACGTCGCCGCGCGCGATCCCGACATCCAGGTCGTCGACGTCGACCTGCTCGGCGACCGCAAGCTGATCATGAAGCACAAGCGCCGCAACGGCGTGCCGCTCGCCGAGGGCGATCGCGACAAGGTGATGCGCCACGTCAAGCGGCTGTGGGGCTACGACGCCGTGTTGCAGGAGGAGGACGCGAGCTGATCGAACTGATCTGCCTCGACGCCGACGACACGCTGTGGAGCCACGAGAGCTTTTTTCAGGACGCGGCGCGGCGCTACCATGCGCTGCTCGCGCCGTTCGCCGAGGCGACCCACACCGAGCAGCGTCTCACGCAGGTCGAGGAAGGCAACCTGCATCTCTACGGCTACGGCGTGAAGGGCTTCACGCTGTCGATGCTTGAAACCGCGCTGGAGATCGCCGGCGACGCGCTGCCTGTCGCGACCGTGCGCGAGATCCTCGACCTCGGCCGCGAACTGATGCGCCACCCGATCGAACCGCTGCCGGGGGTGAAAGAGGCGTTGCCGGCGCTGGCGCAGCAGGGCCGGCTCGTGCTCGTCACCAAGGGCGACCTGTTCCACCAGGAGTCTAAACTCGCCGCCTCCGGTCTCGGCGACCATTTCGCCGGCGTCGAGATCGTCAGCGAGAAGACTCGGGAGGTCTACGCCCGCGTGTTCGCGCGCTATGGCGCGGCGCCGAGCCAAGCCGTCATGGTCGGCAATTCGCTGCGCTCGGACGTCTGGCCGGCGCTCGCCTCCGGCGCCTGGGCGGTGCATATCCCAAGCGAATACGAATGGGCGCGCGAGCGCGCGGAGGCGCCGGTCGACGAGCCGCACTTCGCACGGCTCAGCCGTTTCGCCGATCTGCCGGGCTGGCTGGCGCGTCTTGAGTCTTAGACCGACCCGCCGAGCACCTGAAGCAAGCGATCGACGCCGGCCGGAGAGAGCCGGATCAGACCCGTATAAGGCTGGCTGAGCTCGAGGATGAGGAAGACCGCGCTGCCAATCGCGGCGGCGCCGGCGAGATGCGCCACGACGGTGACGATGTTGGGCGCCGCGATCAGGCCATTGCCGAAGAACAGCGCGCTTGCCCAGCAGACCACGACGAAGAGCACATAGGGCGGAAACGGGTTGGCGAGCTGGCGAGCCATCAGCATCTGCGTGTCGGCGAATTTTCGCGCGAGATCGCGAGCCTGGGCGAGCTGCTGGCGTTGCGCGTCGGTCGCGGGTTGCAGGCTGTCGTAAAAGCCACCGAGTCCTCTCAGGGTGGCGCGCGTCTCCTCGAAGGTGAACGGCTGCGGACCGCGCTGGGAATCGCCGAAGAAACGCAGGCGCGAGCGCTGCAACGCCGCCCGCAGACCCGCGCGCCCGCCCGACGCCTCCGGTCCGTAGGTTTCCAGCGCGAGATCGAGGTCGACGATCAGCGGTCCCAGCGTCTGCGCTTCCGACTGCTGGGTCGAGAACACCGCGAAGGCGGTGTAGACGAGCAGACCCAGCACCAGCGCCAGCAGGAGGGTGACGAGGCCTATCATGGCCCCGACGGCGCCCTTGGATTCGGCCAGCACAGGCGTGGGGACGAGCCGCTGCAACGCCATGCCGGCGGCGCTGGCGGCAAATACGATCACGGCGACGACGATCGAACGTTTCAAGGATTGCATCGAACTCCGCCGACCCCGAACGTCACGCCGGTTGCGTGAATACCTCGCGTAGTTACGAAGGGTTAGCAGCAAAGCGGGCTTTTCGCTAAGCGCATTTTCGCAAGGCTTGCCCTGCCGGAGAGGAGATTTTTTCGATGGCCGACCGATCGCCGCCCGCGGAGGGCCTGATCTGCAGCGAGGTCGACCCGCGCTCGGACGACGCGCGCCACGCGCTGCGCGAGTACTACGCCGAACTCGCCCGCCGCTTCCCGCGCGGCTTCGACGTGACGCTGTCGCGCGATCCCGACGCCGCCGACATGATCCGCCCGCGCGGCGCGTTCTTTCTCGCCCGTTCCGGCGCTGTGACGCTCGGCTGCGTCGGGCTCAACGGCCACGGCGGCCGCTGGGCGGAGGTCAAGCGGCTGTGGGTTGCGCCCTCGGCGCGTGGTCTCGGCCTCGCCCGCCGGTTGATGCTGGCCGTCGAGCAGGCAGCAGCCGAACTCGGCGTCGAAACTCTCCGGCTCGACACCAACAGCGCCTTGCCCGAGGCGGCTGCGCTCTATCGCAACACGGGCTGGCGCGAGATCGCGCGCTTCAACGACGATCCCTACGCGGAAATGTTCTTCGAGAAGCGGCTCGGCTGAGCTTCGGAAACCCTTTCGCCGCCGAAATAGGCGAGCTCCTCAGCCGCCATGCGGATCGCGGCGCTGAGATCGTTCAGCTCCGGCGTCGACTCCTCGCGCATTTCGGGAATTCGGCCCCCCGGCAGGCGCACCACGGCTAGGGTCTGGCTTTCGAGCGAGCGGGTGATCTGACGCCCCATCGCCCAGCCGAGCGCGGTCGAAAGCGCCAACCCGATCAGGCCGACGAGCGCCCACGGCCAGCGGGCGCCGGCGTGGCCCGCCTTCGACGCCGGCGCCGAGGCGACGACGGTCCACCGCGCGAGGCCGCCGTCGCCGATGCCGGAGACGGTCTCGGTTTTCGAAAGCGCCTCCTTATTGCCGCCGCCCACGACTGCGATGTCGGCTCCAGACCCGTCGCGGATTTCCAGCCGGGCGCCTTTGAGCCCAGCCTGCTGCGCCGTCGTGGTCGCGATCACCTGCGCCCATTCCGCCGAGACATGCGCGCTGAGCACGCCGAGCCCGCGCGCGCCATCCGTCACCGGCGTGGCGACATCGATGAGGCGCGGAGCGGCGTCCGCGCCCCCCATCGGCTTGGCCAGCAGACTCGCGTCGTGCGCGTCGCTGACGTAAGTGCCGATCTGGCCGCGGGTGAAATAGTCGCGGTTGGCGACATCGGCGCCCTGCGCGAGTCCGTTCGAACTGACCAGAACCCGCCCGCTCGCATCGGTGAATCCAATCAGCGCGTAATAGGGAGAAAGCTCCTGCGCGCGGCGCAGAAACAGCCGCAACGCGGCGAAGTTCAGCGGCTCCAGATCCTTGACCGGGAAGATCGCGGACAGGAACTCGACCTCGCGCCGTCGCTGCGCGAGTCCGGCCTCCAGCGCTGCGGCGGCGCTCGCTGCGGCGGCGTGAAGTTGGACGGCGGCCACTTCGCTCGCCGGCGACGTCAAAAAAGCCGGGGCGACGGCCAACGCAAGCGCCAGCCCGAGGGCGAAGGCCGTCGCCAGCGCGGCTGCGAGCTTGACGGGCAGCGATGGGCGCCAACGCCTCGCGGGCCCCCGCTTCGCTCGCGCCGGCTCGCGAATTGTCATGCAACTCTCCTACGTCGCTCACGAAAACGTCTGCTTACGTACGTAACTCTAGTCAAGCGCTCAACTATTCTACGTCACTCACGAAAATATCTGTTTACGTGCGTAAATCGAGTCAAGCGCCGGCGACTTTCGCTTCACCCGTAAAGCATTGGCGACAATGTACGCCACCTTTGTGCATCAGAAAACAGTTGACCGGCTAAAGCCGGCTACTATGCTGTTAAACCTGTCACGGACGTGTAACGCGCAGAAACGTAACGTATCTCGCGACTGCGACATTTGTCCGGCGCGGGAGCGCGGGGGCGGTTGAGGTCGGCGGTGATTGGCGATGCGACGACGGATCGGCGCGACGTTGCGCATGACGACGTGAGTCGGGAGACGCGCGAGGCCGTCCCGCGGCGCGACGACATCGAAGCCGAGCTGATTCGGCTGCTTGCTTCGGACAAGATCGCGCGTAACGTCAACACCTCGCGGTTCCTGCGTTACGTCGTCGAAGAAACCCTTGCGGGCCGCGGCGAGCGGCTGAAGGCCTTCTCCATCGCCACTCAGGCCCTAGGCCGCGCCGACAGCTTCGATCCGCAATCCGATTCGATCGTGCGGGTTCAGGCGGTGCGCGTGCGCACGCAACTCGACGAGTATTACGCCGCCGCCGGCGCCGCCGATCCGGTGCGGATCGCGCTGCCCAAAGGCGCCTATCAGCCGAAATTCGAGTTCCTGGCGGTCGCGCCGCCGTCGAGCCCCGACGCCCCTGCCGCCGAGGTCGCGCCGCTGTGCGCGCCGCCGCGCGCATGGTGGACCCGCTGGTGGACGCTGGCGGGGCTGGCGCTCTCGCTCATCGGCGCGCTGGCCGTGGCTGCGCTGATTCTCGCGCCGCTTGCGCACGGCAGGCGTTCCTGGCCGGACGGCGCTCCCGTTCTGTCGATCCAGTCCCACGGCGCGCCGCAGTCCGGCGCGCTCGCCGCCGCCGCCGAGCGGATGTTGACCGTCGTGGAAGTCACGGCGGCTGCGAGCGAGTACATAACCGTCAGGCGATCCTCCGAGGGCGAGCCGGACAGGACGGCGGATTATCTGCTGGAGGCCCGTTTTTCCTCGTCGAGCGCAGACGCTTTCGACGTCGTCTTCGTGCTGACCGAGCGCCGCAGCCGCGATGTCACATGGTCGCGGATGTTAAACGACATCGCCGCGAGCGACCACGAGCGCCAGGAGTCGCTGGCGCGCAGCGCCGCCGCATCCGCGGTGGAGGTCGGCGGCGCCCTGCTGAACGACCTCTACCGACGCATGCGCGAGGCAGGCGCCCCGCTCGCCGGCCTCTACTGTCGCCTGACGGCGCTCAACTATCTGCTGATGCGGCAGGAGGTCGAGCGCCAGCCGACCCGGCTATGTCTCGAACAGCAGATCGGCAAGGCGCCGGACGACGGGCGCAGCCTGACGCTGCTTTCGACCCTGCTGGTCAATGGCTATCTGGAGAATCTGCCCGGCGGCAAAGACGCAATCGACGTCCAGCGCGGCCTGCAATTGGCGCGGCGCGCCTACGATCTGAACCCCGCCAGCGTCAACGCGCTGGCCGCGCTGTTTTACGCCCGCTTCGCCGACAAGCGCTACGACGACGCCTTCGCTTTCGCCGCGCGCATGCAGGACAAGGCGGCCAATGCGCTGCTGGTGCGGCTGCGGCTCGGACGCGCCTTCGTGGCGCGCGCGCGTTACGCCGAGGGAGTCGCCGAACTCGAAGCGCTGGAGGCGCAACTCGGCGCCCCCCAGCCGGTCGCCACCGCCTATCTCGCCCTCGCCGCGCTGATGCGCGACGATTTCCCCGCGCTCGAACGCTACGATCGCCGCGTCGTTGCGAAATCGACGCCGCTGGGTCTGCTGCTCGGCATGATCAGTTGCCGGGCGCGCGGCGATGCGGATGGCGTCAAGTCGCGCCGGCAGCTGCTGGAGGCGAATTTCCCGCAGTTCGCCGCCGATTTCGCCGCCGCCTTCGACCGCTATGGACTGGAGAGCTCGATCGCCAGGCGCCTCCTGACCGAAGTCGCGGCCTTGGGACTCGCGACCCAGGAGTGAGCCGCCGTGCACAACCTAGAGCTGTCAACCTGGACGAGCGCTCGTGTAACGGGCGTCTAACGTTATGAAATTGCGCCGGTTGTCACTATCACGCGTCCGTGATTAGCTGTCTTTAGCCGCAGCAACAGTGCAACCCGCCGCGGAATATGCCCAATAGGCATGGGACATTTCCCTCGAAAATGCCAAATCAGGCGGCGGGCGCGGCATGAACAACGGAACTCTTGCCAACATTCTGGCCTCGGTCGAGATCGCCAGGATCGAACTGGAATACGCCAGCGCGGACCTCGCCGCGCAGGGCGGGCTCGACCGGTGGCGCGCGGACGCCGGCCATCTCGACGCGATGCTGGCCAAGCTTCGCCTCGCCCGCGCGGCGCTGGCGACCGCGCAGGATACGCTCGGCGACGCCGCTTCCAGCGTCTCCAGCCGGGTCATGGCGGCGCTATGAGCCGCGAAATTGTCGGCCCCGCCCCGGCGCGCGCCCTCACCCTCGACCGCTTCGGCCGCCAGCCCTGGCGCAAGCAGCCGCCCGCCAAAGCCGCGCGCCTGCTGCTCGACGCGCTCGCGCCCGATCTCGCGTGCAGGTTGAGCCGGCGCGCGCTGGCGGAGGCCCGCCGCGCCCGCAGCCGCCGCCACTTCGCCTACTGGACCGAAGTCGGCGACGAACTCGCCCGCGGCGGCGCGCTGCGGCTTGACAGCGTGTCCGCCGCGCTCTAACCGCTCGATCCTCTTCGTTCGGCTTAAAGAGCCCACCGAGCCGCCGAGCCTTCCTTTGAGGAGGCCGGTCCCCGTCCGGCAGCGCGTCGCGCTCCCGGGCGCGCTTGGCGTTGGCTTGCGAGCCGCCGGAACCCTGGAGCGAACCCATGTTCGAGAGCCTTTCCGACAAGCTCTCCGGCATATTGGACAAGCTGACCGGCCGCGGCCATCTCTCGGAGGAGGACGTCAGCGCCGCCATGCGCGAAGTGCGCCGCGCCCTGATCGAGGCTGACGTCGCGCTCGACGTCGTGCGCTCGTTCATCGACCGCACCCGCACCAAGGCGGTCGGCGCCGCTGTGGTCAAATCGATCAAGCCCGGCCAGATGGTGGTCAAGATCGTCCACGATTCGCTGGTCGAGACGCTCGGCACCGAGAGCCAGGGCGTCGACCTCAACGCGCCCGCCCCGGTCGCGATCATGCTCGTCGGCCTGCAGGGCGCCGGCAAAACTACCACCGCCGCCAAGATCGCCAAGCGTCTGACCGAGCGCAACAAGGCCCGCGTGCTGATGGCCTCGCTCGATGTCAAGCGCCCGGCCGCGCAGGAGCAGTTGCGGGTGCTCGGCCAACAGGTCGGCGTCGACACGCTGCCGATCGTCGCCGGCGAGGACCCCGTCGCCATCACGAAACGCGCGGAAGCGACAGCGCGCCAGCAGGGCTACGACGTCGTCATCTACGACACCGCCGGCCGCACCCACATCGACGAGCCGCTGATGGCCGAGATGGCGGAAATCCGCGACGCCGCCCGCCCGCACGAGATCCTGCTGGTGGCGGATGCGCTGACCGGCCAGGACGCCGTTCACCTGGCGAAGAATTTCAATGAGCGCGTCGGCGTCACCGGCATCGTGCTGACGCGGGCCGACGGCGACGGCCGCGGCGGCGCCGCGCTCTCCATGCGCGCCGTGACCGGCAAGCCGATCAAGCTGCTCGGCACGGGCGAGAAGATGGACGCGCTGGAGGAGTTCCATCCCAAGCGGCTCGCCGACCGCATCCTCGGCATGGGCGACATCGTCTCCCTAGTCGAGAAGGCCGCCGAGCAGATCGACATGGAGAAGGCGGCCAAGATGGCCGAGAAGATGCGCAAAGGCGTCTTCGACCTCGACGATCTCTCCGACCAACTCGGCCAGATCGAGAAGATGGGCGGCATGGGCGGCATCATGAGCATGTTGCCGGGCATGGCCAAGATGAAGGACCAGCTCGCCGGCGCGATCGACGACAAGGCGATCAAGAAGCAGCGCGCCATCATCTCCTCGATGACCGCGCGCGAGCGCCGCAACCCGCATCTGCTCAGCGACGATGCGCGCAAGGCAAGCCGCAAGAAGCGCATCGCGGCAGGCGCCGGCGTGCAGGTCGAGGCGGTCAACCGCCTGCTCAAGCAGCATCGCCAGATGGCCGACATGATGAAGGCGATGGGCGGCAAGGGTGGCGGCCGCGGCATGATGGGCAAGCTCGGGCAGATGATGGGCATGCCCGGCATGGGCGGCCCGATGCCGTCGCCCGAGCAGATCGCCGCGATGCAGAAGCAGCTCGGCGCGCCGGGCGGCGCGGGCTTGCCCGACGCGCCGCCGCCCGGCCTCAACCTGCCAGCGAATTTCCCCGGTTTCGGCGGCGGCGGAACGCCCAAGCTGCCGGGACTTGGCGGCAACCCGTTCAGCAAGAAGAAGTAAGGAAACCTGACATGTCCCTGAAGATCCGCCTGTCCCGCGGTGGCGCGAAGAAGCGTCCGTTCTACCGCATCGTCGTGGCCGACGCCCGCATGCCGCGCGACGGCCGCTTTGTCGAGAAACTCGGCACCTTCGATCCCTTGAAGGCCAAGGACGACGCGACCCGTCTGGTGCTCGACGTCGAGAAGGCGAAGGCCTGGATCGCCAAGGGCGCCCAGCCGACCGACCGCGTGCTGCGTCTGCTCGACAGCGTCGGCGCAGCCAAGCGCGAGCCGCAGAACAACCCCGAGAAGGCCAAGCCGAAGAAGAAGGCGCAGGAGCGCACCGCCGCCGCCGAAAAGGCCGCCGCCGCCGCTGCGGCGTAACGCTTGGACCGGCTGATCGCGCTCGGCCGCTTCGGCGCGCCGCAGGGCGTGCGCGGCGAGATCCGCATCCAGTCTTTCACCGCCGAGCCTGCGGCGGTGGCGGCCTATGGGCCGCTGACGGATGCGGGCGGGGTTCGGACGTTCGCCGTCAAGGTGGTCCGGGTTTTGCGCGACGACATGCTCGTCGCGCGGGTCGAGGGCGTCGCGACGCGCGAGGCGGCGGCGGCGCTGACCGGCGTGGAGCTGTTCGCGCGACGCTCGCAACTGCCGCCGCCGGACGCGGACGAGTTCTACTACGACGACCTTATCGGGCTTGCTGCGGTGACGCCGGAGGGCGCGACGCTCGGGCGCGTGGTCGCCGTGCTCAACCACGGCGCGGGGGATATTCTGGAGATCGCCGGCGAGGGCGAGAGCGAGAGCCTGCTGTTGCCGTTCACCAAGGCGGTGGCGGTGGAGATCGATTTCGCGCGACGCCGGGTCGTGTTAGCGTCGCCGCCTGAAGTCGATGGGGAGGACGCCGGTCCGGAGTAAGTCGCGACCGGCCCGGGACAAAGGACGGCTCGGATGCGCTTGGCTCCCTATCTCTACTTCAAGGGCGCTTGCGAGGAGGCGCTGGAGTTCTACGCGGCCTGCGGGCTTGGCGAGATCAAGGACCTGCGCCGCTACGACGGCACGCCTCTCGCCGAACGCGGCGGCGGCGCCTGGCGCCGCAAGGTGCTGCACGCGGAGTTCGAGGGACCGGACATCCGGTTCTTCGCCTCGGACGGCGAAGATTCCGAGCCGATGAAAGGCTGCGCCTTGCTCCTGGAGTTCGAGGACGTCGCGGCCGCGAAAACACTGTTTGACCGGCTGAGCGACGGCGGCCGCGTCACCGTCCGTTTCGCCCGGCAGTTCTGGGGCGACGACTACGGCAATTTCACCGACCGGTTTGGCGTGCAGTGGGCGATCATCCGCCGCCCTGCGCCTTGATCCCCACCTTCATCGCCCTGGACTGGGGCACCACCTCGTTCCGCGCCTATCTCGCCGACGCCGACGGCCGCGCTCTGGACACGATCCCCGACGGCGAAGGCGCGCTCAAACTCAAACCCGGCGAGCACGAGCCCTACCTCGCCGCCCGCATCGCCCACTGGCCGCGGCTCCCAATCCTCGCCTGCGGCATGGTCGGCGCGAAGCAGGGCTGGCGCGAGGCGGCCTATGTCGAAGCCCCCGCCGGCCGCCAGGAGATCGCCGCCGCGATGCTGTGCTTCCCGACGCAACTCGGCGACGTCCGCATCGCCCCCGGCGTCCGCACCGTCGACGCCCAAGGCGCCCCCGACGTGATGCGCGGCGAGGAGACGCAGATCCTCGGCGCGCTGGCCGCCGGCGGAGGCGACGGCGCCTATGTGCTGCCCGGCACCCATTCCAAATGGGCGCGCGTCGAGGGTGGGCGCATCGCCGGCTTCGAGACCTTCATGACCGGCGAGGTGTTCGCGGTGCTGAAGGACCACAGCGTGCTCGGCCGCATGATGCCTAGCCCCAGCCCTCTCGCCCGCCAAGGGGGGAGGCAGCCGCTCGTCGCCGGCTTCTCTCGCGGCGTCGACGCGGCGCGCAAATTGCAAAGCCCCGGCGATTTGCTGCACGCGATGTTCGCGGCCCGGACCTTCGGCCTGTTTGAAACGATGCCGCCCGACCAGCTCGGCGAATATCTCTCGGGCTTGCTGATCGGCGCCGAGATCCTCGCCGGCGCCCGCGGCGCGACGACCGCGACCGCCATCGGCGCCCCCGCGCTCGCCGCCCGCTACATCGACGCCGGCGCCCGCCTCGGCGTCGCCATCGCCCCCGCGCCGGAAAACTGTGCCCTGCTCGGCCTCAAAGCCCTGCTATAATCCTTCGCCGCCGTCCACCGTCAGCGTCGCGCCCGCAACATGCCGCGACCGCGGCGACAGCAGGAACAGCACCGCTTCCGCCACGTCCTCCGGCGACGCGATGCGCCGGGCCGGAATCGCCGCCGTCATCGCCGCCCGGTCGAGCCGCTCGGCGGCGAAGTCTTCCACCACCCCCTCCGTCTCGATATGCCCCGGCGCCACGGCGTTGACCCTGACGCCGCGCGGCGTCCATTCCATCGCCATCACCCGGGTCAGGTTGTCGAGCGCCGCCTTGGAGGCGGAATAGAGCCCGCAATGCATCGCCCCCCGCGCGCCCGCGATGCTCGACACGTTGACCACCGCGCCCTGCAACCCCGTCTCGAAGACGTTGCGAGCGAAAGCCTGGCCGAGAAACAGCGGCCCCTGCACGTTAACCGCGAACATGCGCGCGGCGTCGTCAGGCGAAACCTCCGCCAGCGGCGCGACCGCAAACAGCGCCGCATTGTTGACCAGGCCGTAGAGCGCCCCGAACCGGGCGGACGCCTCAACCACCACCCTCCGGCAATCCCGCGCCGAGGCGACGTCCGCTGCGAGCGCGACCGCCTCGCCGGCTTCGGCGGCGGCCTCCTGCGCGGCCGCGAGATCGCGCCCGACGACGGCCACCCTCGCCCCCGCGGACACGAGCCCGCGCACAATCGCGCGACCGAGGCCGCGCGAGCCGCCGCTGACGATGACAGCTTTTCCGGAAAGTTCTGGCCAGGACGTCACGGGAATGCTCCATTTGGCGGCGCAATCGGCCGTAGATTGACTCTATAACGCGCGCAGGTGCGGCGTTTCTACACGGGGCGCCTGCGAAACAGGCGGCTTGGAATACGCGGGCGGCGCCTTATGTGGGGGCGCAACCCTAAAGGGAGCGGGGCGTTGGAGACAACGAGGGCGACGGCGTGCGAGGCGGATCGTCCTCGTTCCGCCTGGGCCGTTTTCGAGAGCCGGCCCTACACGCGCATTTGGCTCGCGACAATTCTTGGTCTGACCGGCATCGCCATGTCCGACGCCGCCTCCGCGTGGCTGATGACGGGCCTCAACGCCGATCCGCGCGCGGTCTCGCTGGTCCAGGTCGCGGCCTTCCTTCCGATGTTCATGTTCACCCTGCCGGCCGGCGTGCTGGTCGACATCGTCGAGCCGCGCCGCTTCCTGCTGGTGCTGGAGGCGTTCATCACCGCCGTCATCGTCGGTTTCGCAGTCATCGTGACGCTGGGCCTGGCGACGCCGACGGCGCTGCTGGTCCTCACCTTCGTCCTCAGCGCGGCGTGGTCGGTGGCGGCGCCCGCCTGGGCGGCGCTGACGCCGTTGCTGGTGCCGCGCCGCGACCTGGAGGCCGCGTCCGCCGCCAATTCGATCAGCTACAATGTGAGCCGCGCCATCGGGCCGGCGCTCGGCGGCCGGCTGATCGCCGCTTTCGGCATCGCCGCGCCGTTCTGGCTGTTCGCCTTCGCTAACGCCGCCAGCGTGTTCGCCCTGCTCTCGTGGAAGCCCGCGCCGCGCCGCGACCGCGCGCTTCCCGCCGAGCGGCTGATGAGCGCAATGCGCGCCGGCGTCCGCCACGCCGTCTACAATCCGCACCTGCGCGCGACGCTGGCGCGCACCGTCGCGGTGTTTCCCTTCGCCGCCGCGTTCCTGGCGCTGCTGCCGCTGGTGGCGCGCAGCCAGATGACCTCCGGCCCGCAGATCTACGGCTTGCTGCTCGCCACCGCGAGCGTCGGCGCGGCCCTGGGATCGCTCGCGCGGCCCTACGTCAAGCGCTATCTCGGGGCCGACCGCTTCGTCGCCGCGGGAACCCTCGCCGTCGCGCTGGCGATGGTCCTGCTCGGTTTCAGCGCGAGGCGGCCGGTCGCCTTCGCCGCCGCCTTCATCGCCGGCGCGGGCTGGACCACGCTCGTCGCCAGCCTCAGCGTATCCGCGCAGATCGCGCTGCCTGATTGGGTGCGCGGGCGCGGACTGGCGATCTTCCTCACTGTCGTGTTCGGCTCGATCACCGTCGGCAGCTTCCTGTGGGGCTGGGTCGCCGCCCGTCTCGGCCTGTCGGCGGCGCTGTTCCTGGCGGCGGCCGGCGCGATCGCCGCGATTCCCCTGTCCTGGTCGCGGCGGCTGCAGACCGCCGAGGGCGTCGACCTCTCGCCCTCGATGCACTGGCAGGCGCCGATCCTCTCGCGCGAGGTCGAGGACGACAGCGGCCCGGTGCTGATCACCATCCGCTACCGGCTCGCCGGCGAAGACGCCGATCCCTTTCTCGACGTTATTGAGGAGGTCGGCCGGCAGCGGCGGCGCGACGGCGCCTACGCCTGGGGCATATTCGCCGACGTCGCGCACAGGAACGTCTATCTCGAAACCTTCCTGATCGGCTCCTGGCTGGAGGCGCGCTACTTGCGCGAGCGCGTCACCAGGGCCGACCAAGAGCGCGAGGACGAAGTGAAGGCGCTGCTCGCCGAACCGCCCCAGGTGACGCTGATGCTCGCCTCCGACTCGCCGAAGATGGAGTCGCAGCCAAACATTCACTTCTATTTTACCACTTCCGAAACGCCCGCTTGACCTTGTCGACGAAGGCCGTGCGGGCGTCGGCGTCGGCGCAGTCCATGCCATAGGCGGCGAGATAGTCGCGCCGGGCCTCCGGCGCGACCAGCGCGCCGAGATTGTGACGGAAGAACCGGCGCGGCAGGTCGCCGACTGTGCGCGTACGCTCGCGGTCGGCGCCGTAGAGCGCCACGGCGCCGAGGCGGCGGATGTTCTGCAACACCGGGTAGAACACGCCGTCGACGATCTCGAACACGACGCCGCGCACGAACACGCGATCGAAATACCCCTTGAGAATGGCGGGAGGACCATCGTGCCACACCGGATAGACGAAAATCAGCGCCTCGGCCGCCTTCAGCCGCTCCGCATAGGTCTCGACGCCCGCTCGCGCTCCGATGGGGTCAAGATAGCTGCGGAAAGTCGCCAGCGGCAAAACCGGATCGAAGTTCTCCGCGTATAGATCGCATATATCCACCGCATGGCCGCGTTCGCCGAGCGCGGCGGCGGCCTCGCGGCTCAGGGAAGCGGAGAAACTCTCGGGCGAGGGATGGGCGTGAACGATGAGCGCGCGCAAAAACGTCCCGGGTCGGTTTTCAGAGGAAAGGCGAATGCATAGCTGGGAGCCAAGCGGTTCCTGCAGTAACGTTCCCGCGCTAGCGCGCGAAATCGTCTAAGTCCAGCCCAGGATTGCATATCCCCATGACATTCGCCATATCCCGAGCCAGCGCCCCCAACCGCGAACGAGCGTACATGTCCTTGGATGCGATTGAGGCCGCAAGGCGCCGGGTGCTCGCACGACTAGGACTCGACCGGCTCGTCACCGCGGATTACCTAGACATCGCCGAGGGCCACCGCGCCCTTGCCGCCATGCAACGCTTGCCCGCCACGTTCGTGATCGACGGCATGACGATCGACGCGCCGGCCGGCGTCTACCACCCGACCCCAGAATCCAGCTCGCTGCTGTTCATCCACAACATCCAGGCGCTCGCCGCGCCTAGGATCCCGCGCATGCTCGAGATCGGCACGGGCACGGGCGCCATCGCGCTCTATGTCGCGCATCACTGGGGCGGCTATGTGCTGGCGACCGATGTCTCCCCGGTCATGCTGGAGGTCGCGCGCGCCAACGCAGAGCGCAACGGCCTGTCGCCCTGTTTCCTGCAATCCGATCTTTTCGAATCCGTCGACGAGGGCGATTTCGATCTCGTCGTGTTCAACACGCCGCTGATCGACAAGGCGCCCGAGGACGATCTCGAGCGCCAGAGCCTGTGCGATCCCGGCGGCAGGCTGCTGCGCGGCTATCTCGATGGACTGTCCGCAGTGTTGAAGCCGGACGGAATCGCGCTGTTCGGCATATGCTGCAACACCGCCTATCAGCAGATGGACCACGTCGCGCTCGATTTCCGCGTCGTCGGGCTGGAGTTGATAGGCCAGGGTTTCTGGCGCGCCATCGTCGCCGCGCGGCGGGGGCGACGGTAGGCGGGGGGCGCCCGTCATGGGCGGGCTTGTCCCGGCCATCCCACGCGCGGAGGCGATGCGCTCCGTCCTGATAGAGCATTAAAGCGGCGCGGCGTAGATGCCCGGACAAGCTCGGGCAAGACGGGGGCCACGCGACGTGCGCTCCCCTTGGGTCCCCGCCTTCGCGGGGACGATGCTACGCCGCCGACTTCACCCGATCGAATCGCGACGCCCGTCGCGGCGCGACGAGATGGGTGATCTCCGGCGGCCCCTGCAGCAGCTTGCGCACATGCTCCTCCATGCTGCGGTCGGCGCCGGTGACGCGCTCGTAGAGGTGCATCAGCTCCAGCCAGGATTCGATCAGGAACGTCTCGGTGAAGCGTCCCTCCGTCGCCAGCTCCTCGAACACGCCCCAGGCATAGGCCCCGTCGCGCTTGCGCTCGGCGCCGATCTCCTGCATCGCCCGCAGGAAGGCGTCGCGGTCGGCCGGGGCGACCAGATATTTGATCGTCACCAGCGCCGGCCCCTGCGTCCAGCCGACGTCGAAGGCGACGCGCGGGTGACGCCAGTGCAGCGACGGCGCGAGATTTACGCCGAGCCCGGTCTGCAACTTGGAGCCCCAGCTCAGCGGAATCGCCAGCACCGCGCCCGCCGCGGCGATATAGAGCGCGACCTCGATGCTTTGCAAAGCCGCGATCTGCCCCCAGATCGCGCTGGCGAAGGTCGTCGCGCCGAAGATGAAGGTGAGGAAGATCGCCAGACCGCGCCCGCGCACCCAGTCCGGCAGCGCCACCTGCGCCGAGACATAGAGCGTCGAGATCGTCAGCGTCCACATCGCTCCGGCGAGAATGCAGGCCGCAATGGTAGCGACCGGGACGCTGACAGCGAACAGCGCCAGCGCCGCGCTGGTGCCGACAGTGGCCAGCGCCACCAGTCCGTCCGGCCCGAGCCAATCCTTCAGCCGGCCGAGCGCCGCCGAGCCGAGGATCGCGCCGACGCCGATGGCGCCGAGCAGCAGCCCGTAGAATGGCGCGCCCGCCTGCGGCTGCGCGCGCGCGATGAGCGGCAGCAGCGCCCAATAGGCGCTCGCGAACGGGAAGAACGCCAGCGTGCGCACCAGCGTCTGGTGCAGGTGGCGGTTGTTGCGGGCGTGCCGGAGCCCGGTGCGGATCGCGGTGGTGAGCCGCTCGGCCGGCAGCCCGCTCGTCACCCGCCGCGGCGGCCGCCACCAGATCAGCGCCGCCACTATGGCCGCGTTGGTCAGCGCATAGATCCAGAACGGCGCCGAAACGCCCGCCCAGGCGATGACCAGGCCGCCGATGGCGGGCCCCAGCGCGCGGCTGACGTTGTAGCCCGCGGTATTGGCCGCCACCGCGGAATCGAGGTCGCGCGACGGCACGAGCAGCGGCGCGATCGACACCCAGGCGGGCGCGGCGAGCGCGCCGCCGACGCCGAGCAGGAAGGTCGCGACCAGCAGCGCCTCCGGCGAGCCCAGGCCCAGCGCCACCACGCCGGCGAACAACGCCGAAAACGCGAAGATCGCGACATTGACGCCAAGCAGCAGTCGCCTGGAGTCGACGAGATCGGTCAGCGCCCCGGCGGGGATGGTGAATAGGAACAGCGGCAGGCTGGTCGCGGTCTGGATCAGCGAGACGATCACGGGATCGCGGCTCATATTGGCCATCAGCCAGCCGGTCGCCGTGTCGAACATGGCGATGCCGATGTTGGAGAGCGTGCTGGCGGTCCAGATCACCAGAAAGGCCATGCTGGTGAAAGCGCCCCAGCCCGACCGCGCCTCGGTGGTGACAGTTGTTTGGCTGCTCAACCTGCCTCTCCGGCTTCCCCGACGCGCCATATAGGCGCCGTGCGCCGCCTTAGCACCCCAACGCCGCCGCAACCTGAGCGCGCGACCACACGCACAGCTCGCGCTGGGGGTAGGGGAAGACATAGTCGGGAATGCGATAGAACACGTCGCGCGGCAGGCTGTAGGGCGGCTTGTGCAGGTCGATCAGCCGGAAGCCGCCGGCGGCGACGTCGGCGTTGTCGAAGCCCGTCACGTTGAGATGCGTGGTCGTCATCACGAAGCCGATCCGCGAGCGGGCAAAACCCCTGAGCGCCGCGAGGGCGGCCTCAGTCGGCAGATGGAACAGGCAGTCGCGGCAGAACCACAGATCCGCGTCGGGGAAAGCGTCCGCGGCGATGTCGAACGTGACGAAGCGTCGCGCCTGCGAACCATAACGCTCGCCGAGCGCGGCGACGAGATTGGGCACGATGTCGCCGCCGATATAGCTGAACCCCTCCGGAAACTCGACCGCGCGCATCCAGTTGAAATCGCCGCAGGGCGCGTCGAACATCGACACCACGCGGAACGCGCGCAGGAATTTCGCCAGCTCATGCCTGAGATTGTGGGTGTAGCCGAGCGTCGAGCCGTCGCCGCTGACCGATTCGCGGTTGCCCCAGTAGTTGCGGTCGGCGTGATTCTTGAACACGGCGGCGAGGTCGGTCACTTAAGCTCCCTCCGGCGCCGAGGCGTTCCAGCGTGCGATCACGCCCGCGATCTCGGCTGCGTCGCAGATGCGGGGAAACAGCGCCAGCGCGCCGTAATCGGCGAACAGCTCGTAGAGCCACGATCCCGGCGGCGGCCCTGAGTCGAAATCGTACCCCGTCCGTCGCAACAGTTCGCTCCAAAGATGCACGAGGTCGGCCTGGTCCGCGGCTTCGGCGACCGCGTCGCGCGAATCGGGGTCGAACAGGCGCCAGAACTCGTCCGGCGCTACCGGAAAATAGCGCTCCGGCGGCGCCGCGCTCAAGTAGGCCGCGTGCGCCTCCGCGACTTCGGTGAGCAGATACGGCCCGATGGCGCCCCAGCTCAGATCCTGCCCCTCGGCGGCGCGGGCGCGCGCCAGCATCTCGGCGAGCACGCGATTGTCGGGCGGCAGCCGCAGCACCGCGTTGTTGATCAACGCCTTGCCCTTCGCCTCCGCCTGCCGGCCCCAGATTACGGCGGCGTCGAGCGCCTCCGGCCGCAGCGCGACGATATCGGCGTCGACCCAGCAGAACCCCGTGCGCGCCAGCAGCTCATAGCGGAACCGGTCGGAGAAGGTCGCCAGCGAAGGGCGGCCGCCGACGCGATAGCGATCCCGCGTATCCGGACAAACGGCGAGCGCATCGCGCCGCTCGACCCTCTCGGGCAGGTCGGCGATCGGCTCATAGCTATAGAGTACGAGCTGCGCCCCGCGCGCCGGAAACGAGGCGAGGCAGGCGCGAATGAGCGCGGGCAGCGGGCCGCTCCAGAAGGTGGCGAATCCCGTCACAGGATGCGCGCCAGCACGTTGCGGCTCACGTCCTCCCAGTCGTTGAACAGCGTCTCGGTGGCGAGATGTCCGAGCGCAACGAACTCGCAATAGACGTCGAAGATCCAGCTCGCGTTGATGTCGTCGAGCACCAGATGCTTGCCGCGCCCGCCGTTGGCGAGCCGGATGCAATTGGAGACGTCGGCGCGGCACAGTTCGTCGGTGTGGCCGCCGTCGACATGGAACAGGTCGAAGTCCAGCTCCGGCCGATGCGTGGCGAGCCGCGGCAGCACCTCGCGCGAATCGCCCTTGTACAGATGCACCCGGCCTGGAAACTCGCCGGCGAGATATTCGACGCAGGGCTCGACATAGGCGTGCTCGCAAATGTCGACGCCGTGCCAGACGAGATCATTATTGGCCGACAGGAACAGCAGCGCGCCATGCCCGGCGTTGACGCCGATCTCCAGCATCGAGCGCTTGAACCGACAGGCCCGCCACAGGTTGCGCCGCGCCGGAGCGAGGCTCGGATCGGGCGCGCGGTCGTCGAACTTGGCGACCTGGTCCCAATAGAACAGCCCGCCCTCGATCGTCTCGCCGCTTTCGCGTACGAAGCCGTTGAGCGCGGCCAGCCGCTGCAGGAAGCGGGCCGAGAAAAGCTCCGCCGCCGCGCCACGTTCGAGCTGGTAATCGCGCTGCTCCGACGGGAGCAGCGGCCGTCCGGGAAGTAGCTTGCGGCCGGGTGTCGTCATGGTCCTGCGCTCGACTTGAGACAACGAAACGCGGCCAGGATACGCGCCCGCACGCCGTCGTCCTGAAGAGATATGTCGGTCTTGTCGGCCTTCGACGGCTGACCGCCCCAGGCCGCCGCGACGCAGCCGGGCGTCTTGCAGGTAAACAGCACCCCGCGCGCCGGCGCGCCCTCCGGCGTGACGTCGCCGGCCTCGGTGAATTCCGAAATCTCGACGTCGGCGAGCGAGAACGCCGCCTCGTGCGTCCCCGGCGTCGTCGCGCCGTCCTTCGTTTGCGTATAGCTCTCGCGCATCGCCACCGTGATCACGCTGGTCCCGCCGAAGCGGATCTCCTGCGTCAGCCATTGCGACACAGTTCCGTCGCTCACCGTCCGGTACTTGGGATTTTCGGCCGTGGCGCGCGGCAGCGCCGCGGCGAGATAGTCTTTGGCTTCAGCGCGCGAAGTGAAATCCTCGGCCATGGCTTGTCCCACAAATGCGCAGAGCGCGAACGACGCCAGAACGCAACGCGAGCGGGTCATTGGCCGATCTCCACCAGAATTTGCTCGATCGGAGTCGGCGAGAGCCGGATGAGACCGCTGTGCGGCTGGCTCAGCTCGATGCTGAGCCAGATCGCGCTCGCCACCGCCGCGCCGCCGAGCGCCAGCGCCGCCAGCGTCGTGGCGTTCGCGCGCGACAGCGCCCCAAGGCCGCAGAACGCAATGCACGCCCACGCCAGCGCCGCCAGGACCACCGGCCAGGATGCGGGGTCGGCCGGCGGCAGCGCCAGCATCAGCCGCGCCTCGCCGACCGCGCCATAGCGCTGCTCGGCCTCCGCCAGCGCCCGCTTACCCATATCGTCGGCGGGCTTCAGCCCGTCCAGCGCAGCGTTCATCGCCGTGATATCGGCGGCGACCGCGCCCGGCGCGCCGGCCCCCGCGCGCGCCGCGCCGCGCATCTCAGCCTCGACCATGGCCAGTTCCGCGCTTATCAGCCGCCGCGCCTGCGCGGCCTGCGGCCCCAGTCGCCGCGCCGCCAGGTCGAATTCGAGCGCCTCGGCCGCGAGCCGCCGGATCGCGGACTTCTCCATCTGCGTAAACGCGCAGGCGCTGGAGATCGACTGGGCGAGCGTCGCCGCCAGCATCAGGCCCGTCAGCGCCGCTATCCCCACGAGAATGACGCGCGAGCCGCCTTGCGTATGCGATTCCGGCAGCGTCCGCGCCAGCGCGAGCCCGACAATCGCGCTGGCGAGCGCGGCGACAAAACTCAAGACGGCGATCGCGAGCGCGGGCATCCGGATTCCGAAACGTTGCGGCGGGGCCGGCGTTCGCGTCCTGCTTTAGGAGAGACTAACCTTATGCACAAGTCGGCCACGCTAACGTAGCGAAAGGCGGCTGCAGCGGGCTTACGTCGCGAAACCCTAGCGAACGGATTAGCGATTCATCAAAACCTCGGCGCGATAACGAATGCGGCGGGGACAAAACCATCGCCCGTTATTTGGAGCCTCACACATGAAATTCGTCAAGCTGTTCGCGTCCGACGAGTCCGGCGCCACCGCCATCGAGTACGCGCTGATCGCCTCGCTGATCGCGGTCGCCCTGGTCACCATCCTGGGCACCCTGGGCACCCGTCTCAGCGCCGAATTCTCGGAAATCAGCTCCGCGCTGAAGTAAGCGGAAACGAGCCGAAGTGAGCTGAAGCGATAAGAGCGAAAACCAAAGCGCCGGCGGGCCTCCCCGCCGGCGCTTTCTTTTGCCGTCCGTCCCGTTCACGCGGCCTCAAGCTTTTGGCCGTATGCTCGGGCAAGACCCGCCTTCCTGCCGGTGAGCCATGCTGCACGCCATTCCCCATCAAATCATGCTGCTGTTCTTTCCCGCCGCAATGGCGATGGCCGCGGCCTCCGACTTGCTGACGATGAAGATCCCGAACCGCCTCTCGGCGATCCTGGCGATCGGCTATTTCGCCGCCGCCGCGCTGTCCGGCGCCTCGCTCGCCGAGATCGGCATGCACGCCTTATGCGGTGCGCTCATGCTGGCTGCGACCTTCGCCCTGTTCAGTTTCGGCTGGATCGGCGGCGGCGACGCCAAGCTCGCCGCCGCGACCGCGCTTTGGCTCGGCTGGACCCCGCTCGCCGACTATGGGCTCGTCTCCGCGATCGCCGGCGGCGCGCTGACTTTGGTCATCCTGTTCGCGCGTCGCCTCAAACTGCCCGACTTTCTCGCCAGCCAGAGCTGGGTCGCCCGTTTGCACGACGCCAAGACCGGAGTACCTTACGGCATTGCCCTAGCGTTAGGCGGATTGGTCGTCTATCCCGAGACCCAATTCTGGTCGCAGCTTGCGCTAGTTTGACAAGCCGCGCTGCGGCGGGCTTTCGGGGCGCGGCCGCGGCCGCGCTTGAACTGACAGCGAAACTCACAACCGCGGGCCGCAGCCACTGCGCCCGCGGTTTTTCTTTTCGTTTACGCTGCTTATTCAGGAAGTCGCAATCGTTTGGATACGGGTGATTAACCGTAATTTGACGATTGGGCGCCAATTTGCCCTTCAGGCGACGCCCGCGCGCGTCCTCCAGGGCAGAAACGATGAACCGGTTGCAGATCATTGTCTTGGGTGTGTCCGTCGTCGCGTTCGGCGGCGCCTATTTCGTTTTCAACAACTACCTGGGTTCGCAGCGGAAGGCGCCGATCATCATGCAGGCCCCGAAGCTGGCGACCGAAAAGGTGCTGGTCGCGGCCCAGGAGATCCCGATGGGCAGCGTGATCAGCGAGACCCAGGTGATCTGGCAGGATTGGCCGAAAGACTCCGTCTCCGAGCTGATGCTGACCAAGAGCGCGATTCCTGACCTCGTCGCCGAACTGAAAGACACGATGAGCCGCGAATCGTTCCTGCGCGGCGAGCCGCTGCGGCGCGACAAGCTGGTCAAGGCCGGCGTCGGCGGCTACATGGCGGCGGTGCTGCCGAGCGGCATGCGCGCGGTCGCCATCAAGATCGACAATTCCGGCGATTCCTCGGCCGGCGGCTTCATCCTGCCCAACGACCGCGTCGACGTCGTGCGCATCTACCGCGACGAGGAGCAGACGCGCACCAAAGGCTCCGAGGTCGTCGCCCACCAGGTCGTGCTCTCCAACGTGCGCGTGCTCGCCATCGGCCAAAACGTGCAGGAAGAGAACGGCAAGAAGGTCGTGGTCGGCGGCAACGCGACGCTCGAGCTCGATCCCAAGCAGGCCGAAATCGTCATCTACGCCCAGCATATGGCCGGGACCAACCTGCATCTCGTGCTGCGCAGCCTGGTCGATTCCGCCGGTTCGACCGAGACCGTCAACGATCCCTCGGAAGATCAATCCACAGCTCTCACTATCGTGCGCTACGGCGCGGCGCAGCAAGCGGCCCGCTGAAGGAGGCTCCCATGATCCCTGACTTCGAAAGGGCGCGCGCCAGCTTCAGGCAGGCCGCTCTCGCGGCTCTGGCGGGCTTCGCCGCGCTCGCCGTCGTCCCCGCTGCGGCCGCCGCCTCCGACGCGGCGCCCCCCGCGTTCATCTCCATCGCCCGCGGCGAGGTCAAGCCACTGCAGCTCGGCGTCGGCCGCTCGATGATCATCGACCTGCCCGAGGACGCGCAGGAAATCTTCGTCGGCGATCCCACCATCGCCAACGCCATCGTGCGCTCGGCGCGGCGCATATACCTCACGACGCTGCAGTCCGGGCAGACGACCATCTTCGCGCTCGGCGCCGACGGCCGAAAGATCGCCGTGCTGGAGGTGAGCGTCGGCGGCCGCGACGTCGGCGAACTGATCCGGCTGTTGAAGGTCACCATTCCCGATAGCGACATTCATGTGCGCATGGTCAGCGACACTATTATCTTGACCGGTTCGGTCAGCTCGGCCGCCGACGCGCAACAGGCCGCCGATTTGGCGACCGCCTTCGCCGGCGGCTCTCCGGGCGGAGCCGCGGCGGCGCAAGGCGGCGCAAAGCCAGCGTCTGGCTCAGCGACAGCACAGGGCGCGGGCTCCGGCGGGTCAAGCAAGGTCGTCAATTCGCTGATGATCCGTGGCCTCGACCAGGTCAGCCTGCGGGTGACGATCTCGGAAATCCGCCGCGACATCATCAAGCAGCTCGGCGTCAGCTACGTCGGCGCCGGATCCGGCACGTCGGCGGCTTCGATCGGCAACGGCTACGGCGTCAACGGCTTGCAGACCAACACCGTGGCGCTGGGCTGGAACATGGCGGGCCAGAGCGTGACCGCGACGCTCGCGGCCTTCGAGCAGCAGGGCGTCGCTCATACGCTCGCCGAACCGACGGTGACGGCGATATCGGGCGAGCGCGCCAAATTCCTCGCCGGCGGCACGATCCCGATTCCCTCCAGTGAGAGCTGCCAAGGCGGCTACTGCCAGCTTGGCTTCGTCCAGCAGCCTTACGGCGTCACGCTCAACTTTACGCCGGTCGTGCTGAGCCAGGGCCGCATCCAGCTCAGGATCGCCACCGAGGTGACCGACATCGACTATTCAAAGCACCTGCTGATCGGCGACACCAACATTCCCGGCTTCCGCACCCGCCGCAACGAGACCACCGTCGAATTGCCCTCCGGCGGCTCGATTGTCTCGGCCGGCCTGCTCTCCACCCAGGCCAACCAGGACATCACCGGCCTGCCCGGCCTGATGAACCTGCCCGTACTCGGCGCCTTGTTCCGCTCGCGCGACTACCTGCGCCAGGAGACCGAGCTGCTCATCATCGTCACGCCCTATATCGTTCACGCCGTCGATCCCAAGGACGTCGTGCGGCCGGATCAGAACTACGCCGAGGCCAGCGATCCGCAGTCCTGGCTGCTTGGGCGGGTCAACCGCATCTACTCCTCGTCCGGCGGACTGAGGCCGATGCCGAACTACACCGGCAAGGTCGGTTTCATCACCGATTGAAACGGTTGCTCAACCCAAATCTGCTCTCTTTTGCGAGTCGACGTCATGCTTGCGTGGATCACGAACATCGAGCGGGCCCGCAGAAGCGCCGTGTCCGCCCTCTGCCTCGGCGCGACAGCGCTCTCGCTGTCGGGCTGCCTCACCGGCGTTCAATATGCGTCTGACAATCAGCTCACCGCCGTCGACTATCACGAGCGGCACCCGATCGTGATCGGCAAGCGCGCCACCACGCTCGACCTTTTCCCCGTCGGCGGCCGTCTCGACGGGTTGTCGGCGGACAAGCTGAAGGCGTTCGCCGAGCGCTATCGCGAGTTCGGCTCCGGCGAGGTGACGATCCTGACCCCTGCCGGCGATCGCGCCAGCGCCGAGGTCGTGCCTGTGATCCGCAGCGCGCTCTACGCCAACGGCCTTCGCGGCTATGTCGCCGTCGGCTCCTATCCGATCGAGGACAGGACGCTCGCTTCGCCCGTGCGGCTGGTGTTCCAGGGGTTGAAGGCCGAAGTCGCCAGCCGCTGCGGATTGTGGCCCTCCGACATTGCCTCGGGCTCTTCGCTCGAAACCTGGAAGAACGAGAACTACCCGAATTTCGGTTGCGCCACCCAGTCCGCGCTCGCTTCGCAGATCGACGATCCGCGCGACCTCGTGCAGCAGCGCGGCTCGACGCCGCCCGACGAGAACATGCGGCTGCGCGCCATCAAGCAGGTCCGCGACGGCTCCGATCCCGGCACCAACTGGGTGATCGAGAACACGGCCATTGGCCAGATCGGGAAGTGATCGATGCGGTCGCAACAGCTCGAAGAGGCGCCCAGCGCGCATTCCCAGTCCACCCTGCCGATCGCCCAGATCGACCCCGTCCCGCGCGTGTCGATCCAGGCGTTCTGCGAATCCTCCGACGCCGCGGCGGTCATCCAGGCCGCCATCGGCGACCGGCGCATGAACAAGGCCCATGTCAAGCAGAACATGGGCGGCGCGACGGCCGCGCTCGAGGCCTACCGCAGCGCGCCGACGCCCAACGTCATCGTCATTGAGGCGACCGCCGACCGCGACATGCTGATCTCGAGCCTCGACGAGCTCGCCGAATATTGCGACGCCGGCACCAAGGTCATCATCATCGGCAAGGTCAACGACATCGTTCTCTACCGCCAGCTGATCGCGCGCGGGGTGAGCGAATATCTGGTGCTGCCGTTCAGCGTCGTCGATTTCGTCGCCGCCATCTCGACCTTGTTCAAGAACCCCGGCGCCAAACCGCTAGGCCGCGTCGTCGCCATCGTCGGCGCCAAGGGCGGCGTCGGCTCCTCGACGATCGCGCACAACCTCGCCTGGCACTTCGCTGCCGATCTGGTGATGGACACGGTGATCGCCGACCTCGATCTCGGCTTCGGCACCGCCGGCCTCGACTTCAACCAGGACCCGCCGCAAGGCATCGCCGAGGCGGTGTTCGCGCCCGACCGCGTCGACGGCAATTTCGTCGACCGCCTGTTGTCGAAATGCGGCGACAACCTGCATCTGCTCGCCGCTCCCGCGATGCTGGACAAGCTGTACGACTTCAACGAAACCGCGTTCGATTCGCTGATGGATGCGCTGCGCGCCTCGACGCCGTGGATCATCTGCGACGTGCCGCACGGCTGGACCGGCTGGACCCGGCGCACGCTGGTGGCGGCCGATGAGGTGATCGTCGTCGCGCAGCCCGATCTCGCCAATCTGCGCAACGCCAAGAACATCGTCGACAACATCCGCAACGCCCGGCCGCACGACCATCCGCCGCGACTCATCCTCAACAACGTCGGCATCCCCAAGCGCCCCGAGATCCCGGTTGGCGATTTTTCCAAAACCATCGAGATGGAGCCGACCGCGATCATCCCGCACGACGCCAAGCTGTTCGGCTCGGCCGCCAACAACGGCCAGATGATCGCCGAGCTGGAGCCCAAGGGCAAGACGGCGGAGACCTTCGCCAGCCTCGCCAACATGATCGCCGGCCGGGCCGAAATCAGAAAACCGAAGCGGGGCCTGTTCGATCCGTTTCTGTCGAAATTGGCCAAGAAGGCGTGAGGGCCTTAGGTCCTCGCGCGCGAGAAATGCGTCCTCTGGCGATTTGAAAGAGGGAACATGTTCGGTAAGCGTGCCCAAACCGGCGTTCCCGCAACGCCCGCCTCCGCGCCGACTGCGTCGCTGCAAAAGGCGGAGCCAGCGCGAACCGCCGAGCCGCCGCCGCCGGCGCCGAACCAGCGCGTCGCGGAGCAGCGGCCGGAAAGCTATTTCCAAACCAAGTCGATGATCTTCAGCGCGCTGATCGAGGCGATCGACCTCTCGGCGCTGTCGAAGCTCGATCAGGAAAGCGCGCGCGAAGAAATCCGCGACATCGTGCACGAGATCGTCACGATCAAGAACCTCGTGCTCTCCATCGCCGAGCAGGAGGACCTGCTCGACGACATCTGCAACGACGTGCTCGGCTTCGGCCCGCTCGAGCCATTGCTGGCGCGCGACGACATCGCCGACATCATGGTCAACGGCCCGACCCGCACCTTCATCGAAGTCGGCGGCAAGATTCAATTAACCAACGTGCGCTTCCGCGACCAGGCGCAGTTGATGAACATCTGCCAGCGCATCGTCTCCCAGGTCGGCCGCCGCGTCGACGAAGCGTCCCCAATCTGCGATGCGCGCTTGCTTGACGGCTCCCGCGTCAACGTCATCGCCCCGCCGCTCGCCATCGACGGCGCCGCGCTCACCATTCGTAAGTTCAAGAAGGACAAGCTGACGCTCGATCAACTCGTCCGCTTCGGCGCGATCTCGGTCGCCGGCGCAGAGATCCTTAAGATCATCGGCCGCGTGCGCTGCAACACCGTCATCTCCGGCGGCACCGGCTCCGGCAAGACGACGCTGCTCAACTGCCTGACCAACTACATCGACGCCGGCGAGCGTGTCATCACCTGCGAGGATGCGGCGGAGCTGCAACTGCAACAGCCGCACGTCGTGCGGCTGGAGACGCGCCCGCCCAATCTCGAAGGCGTCGGTCAGATCACCATGCGCGATCTCGTCAAGAACTGCCTGCGTATGCGCCCCGAGCGCATCATCGTCGGCGAGGTGCGCGGACCCGAGGCGTTCGACCTGTTGCAGGCGATGAACACCGGCCACGACGGCTCGATGGGCACGCTGCACGCCAACTCACCGCGCGAAGCCCTGAGCCGTATGGAATCGATGATCACCATGGGCGGCTTCTCGCTGCCGACCCGCACCATCCGCGAGATGATCGTGGCTTCGGTCGACGTCATCGTCCAGGCCGCGCGCCTGCGCGACGGCTCGCGCCGAATCACCCACATCACCGAGGTGATGGGCATGGAAGGCGACACCATCATCACCCAGGACCTGTTCGTCTACGAGCTGATCGGCGAGGACGCGCAGGGCAAGCTGAAAGGCCGGCATCGCTCGACCGGCATCGGCCGGCCGCGCTTCTGGGATCGCGCGCGCTACTACGGCGAGGAGAAGCGGCTGTCGGCGGCGCTCGACTCGGCGGAGATCAAGGACGTTGATACGTTCTGACGGGGAAAGCTCGACATGAATCTGGCGCTCATCTTCGCAGCTCTGCTGGCGCTCGCCGTCGGCGCCCTCGCCTTCGCCTTCCTCGGCGGCGACGATACCGCGGAGAAGCGCCGGCAGGCTATCGCGCGTCCCAACCGCAAGGTCGCGGACGCCGTCGCCGACCGCGCCGCCAAGAAAAAGCAGATCGCCGAGAGCCTCGCCGACCTCGACAAGAAGGCCAAGAGCCGCCGCGTCGATCTGCAGACGCGGATCGAACAGGCGGGCTGGACGATGCGCAAGGAGACGTTCCTGATGATCTTCGCCGGCCTCTCGCTGGTGGTCGGCGCGCTGGTCTATCTCAAGTCGGGCAATCCGATCATCGCGGGGCTGCTGGCGGTGACGATCGGCTTCGGCATGCCCAACCTGGTGCTGGCGCGCATGCGCACCCGGCGCATCAAGAAGTTCATCGACGTTCTGCCCGAGGCGCTCGACATCATCGTGCGCGGCGTGCGCGCCGGCCTGCCGGTCAACGACACGCTGCGCATCATCGCCAACGAGGCGCAGGAGCCGGTGAAATCCGAGTTCCGCCGCGTCGTCGAGCAGCAGGCGCTCGGCATTTCGGTCCCCGAGGCGTTGCAGAAGATGGCGCGGCGGGTGCCGGCGACGGAGACCAACTTTTTCGCCATCGTCATCGAGATCCAGTCCAAGGCCGGCGGCAATCTCTCGGAAGCGGTCGCCAACCTCTCCAAGACGGTGCGCGACCGCAAGCGCATGCGCGCCAAGATCGGCGCCATGTCGATGGAGGCGCTCGCCTCCGCCGCGATCATCGGCGCCGTGCCGTTCCTGGTCTCCGGCGCGCTTTACGTGTCGGCCCCCAACTACATGAGCCTGCTCTTCAACACCAGCCACGGCCGCATCGTCACCATCATCGGGCTGTGCTGGATGGCGATCGGCGGCGGCATGATGAAGAAGATGATCAGCTTCGACTTCTAGGACTCGCCGCCCATGATGGACCAGGTTCTCGCCAAGCTCGGCGACCCGCAGTTCCTCGTCACCATCCTGGTGTCGGTCGGCTGCGCGACCACGGTGCTGCTCGCCTTCGTGCCGTTGTTGCAGAAGGACGACATGGCGCGCCGCATCAAAGCGGTCTCGTCCGAGCGCGAGCGCATCCGTTTGCGCGAGCGCGAACGGCTCGCTGCGGCCAATTCGTCGAGCAAGGTGACGCTGCGTTACAAGTCCGGCGGCATGAGCAAGCGGCTGGTCGATTCGCTCAGCCTCAATTCCTGGCTCAACACCGACACCGCCAAGCTGAAGCTGGCGATGGCGGGCTTCCGCGGCCAGGGCGCCGAGAACGCCTTTCTCGCCTACCGACTCGGCGCGCCGATCGTGTTCTTCCTCACCGGCCTGGTCTATTTCTTCTTCATCGGGACCATGCAATGGTCGCCGCTGGTGAAGTTCGGCGCGTCGATGGCCTGCGCCTATCTCGGCATCAAGGCGCCGGAGCTGTTCCTCAACAACAAGATCGGCAAGCGCCAGAAGACGATGAACCGCGCCTACCCGAACATGGTCGACCTGCTCATCATCTGCGCCGAATCCGGCATGTCGATCGAGCACGCGGTGCGCAAGGTCAGCCAGGAGATCGGCACGGAAAGCATCGAGCTGGCCGAGGAGACCTCGCTGCTGGCGGCCGAAATGTCCTACCTGGAGAACCGCCGCGTCGCGTTCGAGAATCTGGCCAACCGCACCGGCCTCGATTCGATCAAGCAGCTCTCGACCGTGATGGTGCAGTCGGAGAAATACGGCACCCCGCTCGGCGCCGCCTTGCGCGTGCTGGCGCAGGAAAGCCGCGAGCAGCGCATGAACGCGGCGGAGAAGAAAGCCGCCGCGCTGCCCCCCGCGCTGACCGTGCCAATGATCGTGTTCTTCCTGCCGGGCCTGTTCTGCGCCATTCTCACCCCCGCCGTCATCCAGATCAACCACTGGAACTGACGGGGGTTTAGGCGATAACCTGGTTCTAACCTTGCTCTAACCTTGCAAGCGGCGGCGAAGGGGGGCATCTAGGCGGCCATGTCCGCCGAACCCGCTTCGCTCCCGGCGCGTCCGAGCCTCTCCGAGCGCGCCCGCGCGCCAGGGGCCGCGCCCTATCTCGACACGCTCAATCCCGAGCAGCGCCGCGCCGTGGAGACGCTCGACGGCCCGGTGCTGGTGCTCGCCGGCGCCGGCGTCGGCAAGACCCGGGTGCTGACCACCCGCATCGCCCATCTGCTGGCGACGGGGCGCGCCCGCGGCCAGGAGATCCTCGCCGTCACCTTCACCAACAAGGCTGCGCGCGAGATGCGTGAGCGCATCGAGGCGCTGACCGGCATTCCCGACGGCCTGCCGTGGATGGGCACGTTCCACTCGATCGGCGCCAAGCTGCTGCGCCGCCACGCCGAGCTGGTCGGGTTGAAGCCCAATTTCACCATTCTCGACACCGACGACCAGCTCCGGCTGTTGAAGCAACTGCTCAAGGCCGAGAACATCGACGAGAAGCGCTGGCCCGCGCGGGCTTTGGCGGGCGCCATCGACGACTGGAAGAACCGCGGCCTGACGCCGGCCGACATCGGCGCCCGCGAGGCCGCCGTGTTCGCCAACGGCCTCGGGGCCAAGCTGTACAAGGCCTATCAGGAGCGGCTGAAGACGCTCAACGCCGTCGATTTCGGCGATCTCCTGCTCGAATCGCTGCGCCTGTTGCGCGAGCAGCCGGAAGTGCTCGAGCGCTATCAGGACCGCTTCCGTTACATCCTGGTCGACGAATATCAGGACACCAACGTCGTTCAGTATCTGTGGCTGCGGCTGATCGCGCAGAAGCGGCGCAACCTGTGCTGCGTCGGCGACGACGACCAGTCGATCTACGGCTGGCGCGGCGCCGAGGTCGAGAACATCCTCGGCTTCGAGCGCGATTTCCCCGACGCGACCGTCATCCGCCTGGAGCGCAACTACCGCTCGACTGGCCACATCTTAGGCCTCGCCTCCGGCCTGATCGCCCACAACCGCAAGCGGCTCGGCAAGACGCTGTTCACCGGCGCGGCGGCCGGCGACAAGCCGACCGTGCGCGGCGTGCAGGATTCGCACGGCGAGGCGCGCGAGATCGGCGACGAAATCGAGGCCGAACAGAGCCGCGGGACCTCGCTCGCCGACATCGCGATCCTGGTCAGAACTTCCGCGCAGATGCGCGCGTTCGAAGAGCGTTTCGTCGAGATCGCCGTGCCCTACCGCATCGTCGGCGGCCCCCGCTTCTACGAGCGCGCCGAAATCCGCGACGCGCTCGCCTATCTGCGCATCGTCGCGCAGGGCGATGACGATCTCGCCTTCGAGCGCATCTACAACACGCCGCGCCGGGGCCTGGGCGAGACGACGCTGGCGCAGCTTCACGCCGCAGGCCGCGCCGCCAACGCCTCGCTGACCCAGACCGCCCGCACGCTGATCGAGACCGACGAGCTGAAGCCGAAGCCGCGGCAGGCGTTGCGCGACTTGCTCGCCGATTTCGAGCGCTGGCGCGGCCTGCCCGGCTCTACCGAGGAGCTGGCCCGCGTCGTCGTCGAGGAGAGCGGCCTGGTCGCGATGTGGAAGGCGGAGAAAACGCCCGACGCCGACGGCCGGCTCGACAACCTGAAGGAGTTGGTGCGCGCCATCGGCGAGTTCCCCACGCTCGACGCCTTTCTCGAGCATGTCGCGCTGGTCGCCGAGGCGCAAAGCGAGGATTCCGGGCCGCGGGTGACGATGATGACGATGCACGCCGCCAAGGGGCTGGAGTTCGACGTCGTGTTCCTGCCCGGATGGGAGGAGGGGTTGTTCCCGAACCAGCGCGCGCTCGACGACAACGGCCTGGCCGGGCTCGAGGAGGAGCGCCGCCTCGCCTATGTCGGCATTACTCGCGCGCGCCGCCGCATCGCGATCTACTTCGCCTCCAACCGGCAGGTGCGCGGCCTCTGGCAATCCTCGCCGCCGTCGCGCTTCATCGACGAACTGCCGGAAGATCACGTCGAGGTCGCCGAGCCCGCCGACCCGCCAACCTACGGCTATAGCTCCCGCTTCGACGACGCGGTGTTCTCGGGCGGCCGTTACGAGACGCCGGGCTGGAAGCGCGCGCAGGCGCAAGCCGCCTCCCCCGGCTATCGTCGCCCGGCGCCGCCGCGCGTGATCGAGGGCCGCGCCGTAGCGTTAGCGACGCAAGCTTCGCTCTACCATCTGGGAGATAAGGTGTTTCACCAGAAGTTCGGCCCCGGCGAGGTCGCCGTGGTCGACGGTCCCAAGCTGACGATCGACTTTGACAAGGCCGGGCGGAAGATGGTGCTGGACAGTTTCGTGAGCCGGGCTTGAGACATGCGCGCACACTTGAAGGAAGTCACTAAGGCGGCGCACGAGCGTCTGCACGGCCACGACGGCTTTGGCGCCGCCGCCGCGGGAACTATCGCGGCCGCCGACTACCGCGACCTGCTGGCGCGGCTCTACGGCTTCCACGCCGCCTTCGAGGCCCGCATGGCCGAGGCTCCGGCGGCGCTGGCGCGCGAGATCCACCTCTCCGAGCGCGGCCGCGCCGAGCTGATCGCCGCCGATCTCGCCGGCCTCGGCGCCGAGCCAGCGCGCATCGCCGCGCTGCCCAAATGCGAGGACCTGGCCCCGATGCGAAGCGCCGGCGACTATCTCGGCGCGCTCTATGTCGCGGAAGGCTCGACGCTCGGCGGCCAGATCATCGCCCGCGCGCTCGCCCACGCCGTCGGCGAAAACCGCCGCTTCTTCCTCGGTCACGGCGGGGAGCACAGCCGCCTCTGGCGCAGCTTCGTAACGCGGCTCGACCGCCTCGACGCCGAACCGACCGAGGCCGCCGCCGCCGAGCGTTCTGCGCTCGCCGCCTTCGCCGCCTTCGAGCGCTGGATGTCGCCTTGGCGCGGCGCCTATAAGGAAACCTCCGCCGCCGCCTGAAGGAGCGCCCTATGCTGACCGACGCCGAAATCGCGCCCTGGCGCTCCATTCCCGTGGCGATCGCCGTCGATCTCGGGCGCGACATCGGCCAGATCGACCCCGCCATCCGCCCTTTGCGGCCCCCCGGCCAACAGCCGCTTCTGTTCGGCCGCGCCGTGACGGCTCTGTGCGAGCCGCCCGATTTCGGCGCCGTGCTGCGCGTGCTGGATGAGGTCGGGCCGGGCGACGTGCTGGTCATCGCGGCGGGCGGGGCGCGCGAGTTCGCCATGATCGGCGAGATTTTGTCCGGCCATTTGCGCCGGCGCGGCGCCGCGGGGGTGGTGTGCGACGGCGCGGTGCGCGACGTGGCGTCGCTCGCCGGTTGGGACGATTTCGCCGTGTTCTCGCGCTGGATCACGCCGCGCGGCCCGACCGGGGCTTCGCTCGGAGCGGTGAACGTTCCGGTGGCGATCGGCGGGGCGCGGGTGGCGCCGGGCGACCTGATTCTCGGCGACGACGACGGGCTGGTGTGCCTGTCGCCGCAGGACGTGCGCGGGCGGCTCGCGGCGGCGCAGGCCAAAGTGGCGAAGGAAGCCGAGTGGATCGCCGGGCTGGAGGCGGGGCGCAGTGTCGGGCAAGTGTTTGCGCTGGCTTGAAACCAAGACACGATTGAGAGCAATCGAGGCCGCGATTCCACTTTGGCAGGTCTGGGAGGTCTTCACCCCCAAGCCCTATCCCGTCAGGGAGCGCAGCCGAGCCTCGACGGGTTGTTTGAGACTAGAGCACGTTCGGATTAGTTCGGCTCATACCCTGCGGCGGCGAACATGTTTGCGCGTTGGCTCGGCGTGAAGTCGACGAGGAGGTCGCCGATGGCGGCCCATAGTCGAACGAAAGCGAACGTGCTCCAGCGCAACGTAATGTAGCTCCACGCCGCTTTTGCGGCGCGATTTTGCGCGCCCCTCCAATGGCCTAGCATTTCGCACTGTTGAAGATCAGCCTAACGATTTCCAGTTGCTGAACCTTGCTCCCCTTTCAGTATTCGAAATCGCTGAGATGACCCCAAATGCGCCACCATATGACATTCATTTGTTGTCGGAAAACGGCGGATCAATCAAGTCGTCGTGCGG
>Ga0181528_10000034_pt1 | contig 144169 bp, 129 predicted proteins | sample PEATcosm2014_Bin_47_FD_119742 | JGI IMG/M metagenome (GOLD analysis project Ga0181528, IMG submission 119742) | Peatland microbial communities from MTU Mesocosm Facility, Houghton, MI, USA - PEATcosm2014_Bin10_10_metaG | ecosystem: Environmental > Terrestrial > Soil > Wetlands > Peat | place... | reverse complement strand
GCCGTGTTCGGCCTCGATACCGGAGGTCTTGATCTGAACTTCCTGAATGAACTCAAAAGGGACGTTAGTGTGAGAATATCCACCAATCAGGTTGGCGGTATCCTGACCTTCTACCAGGTAGGAATTTTCCGAGTCAGCACCACCGGCTACGGAGAAACCGAAAGACCCGCCGTTGCCGCCATTGCCTGGTGAGTTTCCGCCGCTACCGGTACCGCCTGCGGCGCTATAGGTTCCAGAGCCAGCCAACGGCTCGTTGCGTGCCGAAGGAGCAAACTGGATGACCGACTGGAAGGAGCGGCCGTGTGGGACATCGGCAATCACATCTTCCGTCACATTGGTCATGGTGCGGGTGGTGGTTACGTCAATGAGTGGAGCTTCGCCGGTCACTTCAACCACGGTGTCCGTACTGCCAACCTTCAGAACCAATTCTAGCGAGGGCAGATGGCCGACTTCAATCGTGATTCCATCGCGCTTCACCGTGGCGAATCCTTCTGCCTTCACCACTACCGAGTAGGTGCCGGGCGGGATGTTAGCGAAGCGATAGTAGCCGGTACCATCCGTCTTTAGCTTCTTCTCGCCGACCAATGAGGGGCTGCTTAATTCCACGGTCGCCTTCGGAACAACTGCGCCGTTCGCATCCTTCACCGTGCCCTGCAGGCCACCGGTGGTTTCCTGTGCGAAGCTCGTCCGCTGCATCAGCGGGGAAGCAATCGTAAGAGCCAGCACAATACCCAATGCTAGAGCTCGGATTGTAAATCGGAAAACTCTCATCAACATTCCTCCATCTTGTCGGATTGTGGATTCCGCAAAACTGGTGAGTAAAGCTATGCGTCGAGATCGTCGGCAACTGCTGGCGACCCCCGGGTGAAATAAATGCCCGTAACTGCAGTCCTTTTCCGACTGTAGCCATAGGTATTCGAAACTCTGTAGGGGAGTTCTTCCCGTCGAGTAATGCACGTTCCGTTCCAAACCGGAACTGCCGACAACTCCACGGTTCTAAGGGATCAACTCTTAGTCCGGTTAAGTTGAAATCCCGATTCGTGAATTCTTGTCACGCGCAATCTATGACAAACGGTAGATTAGGCTCCGCTACCGGGCAAAAAGAAGGGGAGCCCGAAGGCTCCCCAGTTACTGCATGCTTCCAGTTCCACAGACTTCCTAAGTATTCACTTAGAAAGTGATCTTCAAACCAAGATCCACGTTGCGGTGATCGTCGGTCGGCAATCCAGGATTGCCGGTGTTTGCACCCTTCGCGGTCTGGATGTTGTTCGTACCAGAGACATCAAGGTTGTAAGCGTAGATGTACTGGTTGTGATGGTTGAAGAGGTTGTAGACCTCGGCGCGGAACTGAGCTCCAACTTTCTCGCCGAACTTGAAGTTCTTCAACACCTGAGCATCCAGGTTGTACACAGACGGTCCACGGAACTGGTTACGATCCGGAACCCTCGTGCCGTCATTCGTATAGGTGCAGCCTACATGCAAGAGCCCCGTGCAGCTCGGGAGACCCAGTGCATTACCTGCGCCCCAAGCCAGACCCGGGACGCCGCCCGGATACGTTTTCGAGGTCACATACGGTGACGGGTTCGGGTTCACAGGCAGGCTGATGTAGTTGAAGAGTCCCGCGGCACCTGGAACTGCTGCTCCGACGGATCCCTTCGGGACCTTCGGCGCACCGGCACCAGGGGTGTAGAACGCGCAGTCATAAACCTGATTGTTGCAATCCCAGATGGTGAACGGGTTGCCAGAGTGCAGGTTGTAAGTACCAGCGAGTACCCATCCGCCGAGCGTATTGCGGGTAATGGCGTTGGCCGAGTTCTTGGCCCACGGCAACTCCCACGATGCACTGGCTAGGAAGCGGTGGCGGATGTCGTAATCGGCATTGCCATAGTTCAACTTCGGATTCCACGTATCCAGGTAGCCGGTAGCGGCATACAGAGTGCCTACGCCGTCGGAGAACGTGGAAGACAGGTTATCCAGAGTATGCGACCACTGGTAGGTGGAATACAGATTCACGCCACTCTTGTGGATATTGTTCGCCTTGAAGCTGGTAACCAACGCGTTGTAGTGGTTGTACGCGTCGTCACTGCGGTAGTTCATGTTGCTGTACTGCATGTTCAGGCGGTTGGCGCCGCGAGCATCACCCAAGTAAAGCTGGCCGTCACCGTTAACGTTGGCGTTGCTGATCGAGTACTCGTGAACGCCGTGCGAGCCGGCATAGGAGATGCTGACCAGCGCGTTGTTGAAGACAGACTGTTCAATTCCGAAGTTGAAGCTCTCGGCATAGGCAGTCTTCATGTTCTGGTTGATGGCGCGGAGACTGACGTTGGGGAATATTACACTCGTACCGGAGCCCGCCAGCGGGCCCTGGTTGGTGGTGTATAGCGGTAACACGGGAACGTCAGCGCCTTCACCTTGGATCGAAACCACCGCGTAGTTCGGCGGGTTCTGGATGGCGTTGTAGGTCACGTTGCCGAAGTTACGCTCGTAGCCGATGCTGTAGCCGGCGCGAATGGAAGTCTTACCCTTGCCGGTCGGATCCCACGCGAAGCCAAAGCGCGGGGCAAAGTTCTTGTAGTCCGGCTTATAGAAGACGCCGCCATTTCTACGAAGCTGAACCGAACCATTGCGGATTCGATCCCACGGGTTGGAGCCAGGCCCCATCACGAAGTTCGAGTCCAGGCTCGGGTCGGAGTTGTGCTGTACACCGTAGTACTCCCAACGCAGACCAGCGTTGATGGTCAGGCGGGAGGTCACCTTCCACGAATCCTGCGCGTAGAGGGCACCGTCATTGTACTGGTAGTTGCGCGAGAAGCTCGGCTCGCCCACAGGAGTCGTCAGTGTGCAATCCGGGGTCTGGATATAGGCACCGGTGGCAATGCTCTTGGAGCAAGGGAATTTGCCCTGGGGAGCAATTGCGCCCTCAAACAGGTAGGCGTTGCCGGCCAGCAGGTTGGTCATACCGTCGTTATAGGTTGTACCAAGTTCTTCAACCGCATTCTCATACGCGCCGAAGATGCGATTGTCGCGCAGTTGAATGAACTGGGCGCCGAACTTGATCTGGTGCTTCCTGAACGTGGTGGAGACGTCCTGATAGAACTGATAAAGGTTCTGCGGTCCGCCAAAGGGAATCGCATTGCCCGGCGAGTTATTCAGGTATCCCGGGAAAACGAGGGACTGAGATGTACCCGGCACTACGGGCACAGTGCCCGTGGTGTAAAGGGTTGGGCCGGTCGGAGCTGTACCCAATGGCTGCAGGGTAAGCAGGCGGTTGTAGACAATCTTGCTGGAGCTGATCACACTCGGGGTAAAGATGTGGGTCAGCGACAGGGCCATATTCTGGTCATGAAGGGTCTGGCCCGTGTTATATCCGGCATACGGCGAGTTGCTTTCATAGCCCGCAGTGTCGACTTCTTTGTAGGCCGCGTAACGGGCCGTAAACGTAGTCTTGGAGCTGAGGTTGTAGTCGATTTTACCGACCTCATCCCAAGTGTTCTCCGGCGCGCCGCCGCCTGCATCGGTCGGAACCGAGTAGTTGATCAGGTCGCAGGTAAGACCGGAGCCCTGCAGAACCGTGCCAGTAGCATTGCAAGAGTTCGTTCCGTTCACCTTCACGTTGGGGCTCAGCTTCTGCGTGGAGAAGAACGTCTGGGCAGGGAGGCTCAGAGCCGAGTAGGAAGTCGGATCAATGACTTCCCCAGATACGCTGCCATTGCTGCGAACCCGGAGCCATTCCAGATTCTCAAAGAAGAACAGCTTGTTCTTGATGATCGGGCCACCCACCGAGAAACCAAAGTTGTTGCGGGTGTATTCGCCCTTCTTAATGTCGTTGACATCGTTGTAATAGGTGTTCGAGGACAGCGCAGCGACGCGATTGAATTCATACACGCTGCCGTGCAGGTGGTTGGTACCGGACTTGGTGACCAGGTTCACAACGCCACCAGAGGCGCGGCCAAACTCGGCTCCGAAGTTGCTGGTCAACACGCTGAATTCCTGTACGGAATCGAGCGGGACCGGTTGGCCAACGCTGGCCGTGTAAGCATCCACGTTCTCGGCGCCGTCCAGCAGAATGCTGGTGGAAGCCGAACGCTCACCATTCAGTGAGAAACCTGCGCCGCGGTTGCTGTTGGAATCAACGTTTGCATTCGTCGAAAGCTGTACCAAGGCGTAGGGGTTGCGGTTTGAATCGGTCGGAAGGTTTTCAAGGTCGCCCGTGTTGATCACGGTCGAGATGGTCTGATTCTCAGTATTAACGGCAATGTCTGCCGAGGTGGCCGAGACTTCCACAACCGTCGTGGAGGAGCCGACAGTCAGTTGCGCGGAGACCTCCACGTTGGAGGCAACGTTGACAGTAATCTGGCGTTCAAATTTTTCGAAGCCGGCCGCTTCCACAATGACCTTGTAGGTGGCGGGTTTCAGACTGGGGAAGTTGTACAAGCCCGCAGCGGAGGTGAGGGCCGTGCGCGTGGTGTTCGTTTCCACGGCAATCAGCGTGACCTTCGCGTTCGGCACTACGGCACCGGACTTGTCCTTCACAGTGCCAGTAATCTGACCTGTTTCCGTCTGGCCAAAAGCTGTGACTGCAAAGCTCAGCAGCAACAGCATGAGACCCAGGACTTTCAGTAGTTTTTGCATTCGCGCTCCCTTTAACACAGTGATCAAACAGTAACAATCAACTCTGTTGCCAACAGCAAAGGTGCCCGGCACACCAAAATGACTCACCGGTCTCTGTTGTTGAGTTCCCGTTTCATAGTGCACGTCATATTCCATCCTGCGCAGTTCAATAACGCCACTCGCTGGGCCACTTTGCATAGGCCAAGTCGGCTGCCACCCCGCGGTTATTCCATTTTTGGAAAACCAGAGATATGAATCTATGTATTCTGAAATATCAATGACTCGCTCTGTCTTTGCTAATGTTAACTAACTGGTTATTTATACTGCTTAGTGGTCCTGCTCTTTTTGTTACGTCGATGGGGGATGCCGACCGTAGCAGGCCAGCGCCTGGGCTTCGCCTCTCTTGCCCCTGCCCTACCTATCCGCATGGCACGAATTTCCACTCGCTCCGGGGCCCCGTCGCAAAGAACGCGCTTATAATGGTGCTCATCATGGAAGAACGGGAATACTACGACGAGCGCAATGAGACCAAGAAGCATCTTCTGACCTGTCCGCACTGCCGGCAGGAGGGCGAGTACGAAGTGGGTTGGATTGTGCGCATGAAGAAGAAATCGTTGCCACCACGGGCCGACGAGCGCGATCGCGCCAAGTTTGCCAAGGCGCAGAGCTACATGGTGCGCAAAGACGATCTGCTGGCCTGCAAGAACATGCGATGCCGCAAGCGCTTTGAGATTGCCGGCATTCAAACCGTGGCGTTTCTCTAGAACGCCCAGTCAATCCCCGGGAACGCCTCTGTGGCGTTCCTTTTTTTCACCATCCCCAACCCTGCCACATCGTCCTGAGATGATTTTCGCTGAATCCCCATTCAGTTTTGCATCTCAGGAGTTATACTCCTTGGTCCTGCGGTTGCAGCCTGGGCCGCAGGCCTTAAACAGGAGCCGGGGTGGCTTCTTTTTTCGGCATTCCTTGCAGTTTCGGGCGCGGTCATGGCCGCGCTCTTGGTCCAATCAAAATTCCATCGAGGTGCAGGATGAAAATCCTGGTGTGCATGAAGCAGGTCCCGCAGAAGGACGCGCCGCTCAAGCTCAATGAGAGCGCGAAATGGGTGCGTGAAGATGTAGGGTATGAGGTCAACGAACCCGATGCCTACGCCCTTGAGGCTGCGCTCCAGCAAAAAGAAAAGAATGGCGGAGAGGTCGTGGTCATCACCGCCGGACCGGCGCGCTCCCAGCAGGTGCTGCGTGAAGCCCTGGCTAAGGGCGCTGATCGCGCCATTCATCTTGAAGACGACCGCTTTGTCGCCCTGGACGCCTTCAACACCGCGCGTGCATTCGCCGAGGCAATCAAGGACGAGTCCTTTGACATCATCTTTACCGGACTGCAATCCGACGACTATGGCTACGCGCAAACCGGGGTGCTGCTGGCCGAGTTGCTGGGCTGGGCGCACGCCACCATCATCATGCAGATTGAGGCCAAGGACGCGGGCATCCGCGTCAAGCGCGAGCTGGAGAGCGGCTTCTTCCAGTACGTGGACATGCCTCTGCCCGCCGTGCTGACCATTCAGTCGGGCATTAACAAGTTGCGCTACGCCACGCTCATTGGCATCAAGCAGGCCAAGAACAAGCCCTTGCGCAAGGTCACCTTTGATGAGGTTTCCGCGGCGCTCAAGCCCAACCAGCTCACCATCGAGCGGCTCTACATTCCTGTGAAGACCAAGAAAACCGAGGTCATCCAGGGCTCGGCCTCCGATGTTGCGAAGAAGCTGGTGGCCAAGCTGCGCGACGAAATCCGGGTTCTTTAGGAGTGAGCATGACGGCGAGAGTAAACAAACCGGTGGAGTTTGAGCAGGCGCGCGAGAGCGTGAACGCGCTTCGCATTCTAGGAGGCCTGCTGCTGATAGTGGCGCTGCTGCTGTATTTCTTCCATCTGGCGGAGTCGCCCATGGGAAGACATACGCTCGGCATCCTGTCGGCGTTCTTTGCCGTGCTCGGAGCGGCGTTGCTCTTGATTGGACGACGCAAACTCCGCTCGCTTCGTTAACCGGTTCAACGATGATGCCCGGTGCGGCGTGCCGCACCCAGAGCGCGCCAACTGAGCGCGCGATCGAGGAAAGACGAGATGGCAGATACGATCCTGGTAATCGCCGAACAACGCGAAGGAAAACTCAACCGGGTCTCCTTTGAGACCATTGCGGGTGCGCAGGCACTTGCCAAACAGACCGGATGGACGGTAGAAGCCGCACTCGTAGGCGGTGCTGCTGGAGCCGACGAACTCGCCAAAACCGCGCTCGCCAAGCTCTACGTCATCGCCGGCGACACGGTAGCCAAGTACACGCCCGATGGATTCGTCGCGGCGCTCAAGGCCTTCATCGAAACGCACAAGCCCAAGCTGGTGTTGTTGCCGCACACCTACCAGGTGCGCGACTTCGCACCCAAACTCGCCGCCCAGCTTGGAGCCGTGCTGGTCAGTGACTCCACGGGCGCGAAGTTTGAAGGCGGCAAGCTGCTCTTCACTCGCCAGATGTTCCAGGGCAAGTTCAGCGCAGACATCTCTCTCTCAGGCGAGGGCCCATGGTTCGCCAGCTTCCAGACCGGAGCCTATCGCGGCGATCAGGTCGAACCCGGCACCGCTCCCATCGAAGACGTTGTAGCTGCCTCCGGCGAGGTTCGCACCAAGCCCGAAGCTCCTTTCCAGGAGGCCAAGGCAGCCGTCGATCTCTCGCAGGCCGAGATCATTGTCTCCGTCGGCCGCGGCATCAAGGAGCAGAAGAACATCGAGATGGCCAAGGCTCTGGCCGACGCCCTCGGCGGCGAGATCGCAGCATCGCGTCCCATCTGCGATGCAGGCTGGCTGCCCATGGAACGCCAGGTCGGCTCCAGCGGACAAACCGTCAGCCCCAAGCTCTACCTCGCCCTCGGCATCAGCGGAGCCATCCAGCACATTGTCGGCATGAAAGGCTCCAAGAACATCATCGCCATCAATAAGGACGCCGAAGCCCCGATCTTCGAAATCGCAGACGTCGCCGTAGTCGGCAACCTCTTCGAAATCGTTCCGGCGCTGACAGAAGAAATCAAGAAGGCAAAGGCATAGCGAGAATCTCATGATTTTCAGAACGCCTCTCGAAGGTATCGACCACCCGGAGATGGAAGCCGACGTTGTCATCGTCGGCGGCGGAGCCGCAGGCATGGCCTGTGCGCTGCGTCTCTCGCAGTTGATTGATGCACACAACGCCGCGCATCCTGACGCCGTGCTCTCCAAGGAAAACATCTACGTCCTTGAGAAGGGACGCGAAATCGGACAGCACTCGCTCTCCGGAGCCCTGCTCGACCCGCGTTCCATGAACGAGCTTCTCCCCGGCTGGCAGTCCGAAGCGCCCATCGAGGCCGAAGTCTCCAGCGACAGCCTCTACTACCTCACCCGCACTGGAGCCTTCAAGGCTCCCATCACTCCGCCGCCCATGCAGGATCATGGCAATTACGTGATCAGCCTCAACCGCTTCACCAAGTGGCTGGGCTCCAAGGTGGAGGAGGCGGGCATCACCGTCTTCAGTGGCTTTGCCGGAAGCGAGCTGCTCTACGACGGCGACCGCGTCATTGGAGTCCGCACCGATGACAAGGGTGTGGACAAGAATAATCAGCCCAAGGGTAATTTCGAGCCGGGATACGACCTCAAGTCCAAAGTCACCATCCTCGCCGAAGGCACTCGCGGCTCGCTGACCAAAGCGCTCAGCGCCAAGCTCGATCTCAACAAAGACCGCAATCCCATGACCTACGGCATCGGCGTCAAGGAGCTATGGGAGCTACCCGCCGGACGCATCAAGCCCGGCGAAGTGATCTACACCATGGGCTATCCACTCACCACCAAGGAGTACGGTGGCGCGTGGATTTACGGCGGCAAAGACAATACCATCTCGCTCGGTTTCGTCACCGGACTCGACTACCCTGACCCGCGCACCGATCCGCAGCACGTGCTGCAAAGCTTCAAGCAGCATCCCTTCGTGGCCAAGCTGCTTGAGGGCGGCAAGATGGTGCGCTACGGAGCCAAGACTCTGCCCTACGGCGGCTGGTGGTCCATGCCTCCGCTCGGCGGCGATGGCTGGATGATCGTCGGCGACTCCGCGGGCTTCCTCAACTCGCAGCGCCTCAAAGGCGTTCACCTGGCGATGAAGAGTGGCATGCTCGCGGCCGAAACTGCCTTCGAGGCTCTCGTCTCAGGAGACAGCAGCGCCCGCCAGCTCGGCACGCTCAAGCAAAAGGTCGATGCCAGTTGGATCAAGCCAGAGCTCTATCCCGTGCGCAACTTCCACCAGGGCTTTGAGCACGGATTCCTCAGCGGAATGCTCAATACCGGCTTGCTCATGGCCACCGGAGGCCACGGCCTGCGCGACCGCTACCCGGGCCATCCCGGCTACGAACGCATGCTCAAGCTCTGGGACGTCATGGGCCACCCCGGCAATCGCGAGCAACTCACCGGATGGGCCAAGGGAGATGGCAAGCTAACGTTTGACAAGCTCACGGACCTCTACCACTCCGGCACGCGCCATGAGGAGGATCAGCCCGCTCACCTCATCGTGCACGATCTGAACATCTGCTCAGACCGCTGCGCCAAGGAGTTCGGCAATCCCTGCCAGTTCTTCTGCCCAGCCAACGTCTATGAGATGGAAGAAACCACGGAGACGCCCAGCGGCAAGCGCCTCCACCTCAATCCGTCCAACTGCGTCCACTGCAAAACCTGCGACATCATGGACCCCTACCAGATCATCACCTGGGTTCCACCCGAGGGCGGTGGCGGCCCCAGCTACGACGGCATGTAGCAATAAGTGAGAGACTCTCATCACCGAGAGTCTCTCTTGCTTTAGCCTTCAACGCTTGAGTGGGGCTGCTGGTTCCTAGGCTTTCACACGTTGCGAACGAAAACAGAACCACGTGAATACGAAGGAAACAGGAAGGGCGATGATGACTTCAAGAAAACCATCCATGAACATGCCGAGCAGAGAAAACATCAGCGACGATCCACCGACAAACACGGCTAGGATACCTAAGAACCTCGCGAGATCCAGCATGGCGGTCGAGTTTGCACCCGGCAAATATGCGGGGAAGAGCCTCTGTGGATTGGCGTAAAGCCACCTTCCGAAGACCACAAACAAGAACCCCATCAAGACAACAACAACCTTTGGCATGTGTACGATTGTCTCCGGCTAGATTGTTTTCAGCTCAGATTTTACGGTTGTTGAGTACTAATGATCAACTTCTCTTTCACTCCATTCGCCCTGACGAAGCCCTTCGCTCTCCTTGCGCATCTATACATTCTGATTGTTAACCCATGCCCCTCACCGACTCTCACAATCGCACGATTCGCGACCTTCGCATCTCCATCACAGACCGCTGCAACTATCGTTGCGTCTACTGCCGCACCGGAAACAACGGAGCCCAGTTTGCCGAGCTCCCCCTCCCCGATTACCTGCGCATGGCGCGCGTCTTCGTCTCGCTCGGAATCACCAAGATCCGCCTCACCGGAGGCGAGCCGCTGCTCCGCCCCGGCATTCTCGACCTTGTACGCGAACTCGCCCAACTCCGCACACCCGAAGGCACCGCACCAGAGCTGGCCATCACCACCAATGGACATCTCCTGGCCGAAATGGTCGAACCGCTCCAGCGCGCCGGACTCAACCGCGTCACCGTCAGCATGGACGCCGTCGAACCCGAACGCTTCGCCCGCATCACTCGCGTCAAAGGCAGCTACCCAGCGGTATTAGCGGGCCTCCGCGCCGCCCGCCACGCCGGACTCGGCCCCGTCAAGGTGAATTGTGTGCTGCTGCGCGGCTTCAACGAAGATCAGATCGAAGCCTTCGGACGCTTCGCCTGCGAGGAGCAGGTCGCCGTCCGCTTCATCGAATTCATGCCGCTCGATGAAGGGCGCGTCTGGTCGCCCGAGGTCGTCATTCCGCTCACCGAAATCCTCGAGCGCATGGCCCGCTTCGCCCCGTTTCACGAGATTGCGCACGAGCCCAGCTCCACCTCGCGCCGCTATCGTTTCGATGAATTTCCCGGCGAGTTCGGCATCATCGCCCCTGTGACGCTTCCCTTCTGCGGAGCCTGCTCGCGCATCCGCCTCACCAGCGACGGCAAAATCCGCACCTGCCTCTTCAGCCTGCGCGAACATGATCTGCACGCCGCCATCCGCCAGGGCCTGCCCGACGAAGAACTCGTCCGCATCATCGAACACGCCGTCGCCCACAAAGAAGCGCGCCACCACATCGGTGAGCCCGGCTTCATTCAGCCCGGAAGAACCATGGTCCATATCGGCGGATAGCTCTGTGTCTGATTTTGATTTTGTACTTGGTTTTGTTGTGTCATTCTGAGCGGAGCGAAGAACCCCTACCAAGCTCAAATATGCAGTGCCGCTCAAGGGAATCTCAGCCAGTTCGCTTGGGGCCTTTCGCCTCCATGGATAAAGTCGCTGCGCCACGGCCTTTTCAATCGTCAATGCCCCAACTTTTCCGCATGTTGCGATAACCGCTCGCCCTGAGCGCAAGCCCCACCGCACAAAATGATTGCCTCTTCCAGCCCTGTTCATGCATCATTAACGTAGCAAGAGCTACGGCTTCAACATCCCCGTGGGTGGGGCCTTTTGGGTATGTGCACCCGCTGGAGCCGGAGACAGCGCTTTCAACATCCCCGTTCCCGCGTCGTTCCCTCAAAAGAATTGCGGCGAGAACTGAAGGCAGACAAAACGTGGCTACAGCAGTCAATACGAACTCTACGTGTTCGCTGGACAACTATCTTGTCCTGCCGGACCACACCATGGACGCGCGCATCCGTGCCGCCCGCCTGTACCTTGGCGAGCAATGTGTCGTGCTTGGGCATCATTACCAGCGCGACGAAGTGATTCAATTTTCCGATTATCAAGGCGACAGTTGGCGACTCAGCGAGCTCGCCTCACAGGCCAAAGGTGAGTACATCGTTTTCTGCGGTGTGCATTTCATGGCCGAATCCGCCGACGTTCTCGCCCGCCCCGACCAGCACGTCATCCTCCCCGATCTCAACGCCGGATGCTCCATGGCTGACATGGCTGAGATCTCGCAGGTCGAAGACGCTTGGCAACAGTTTGTGCGCCTCGGCCTCACCACCGAACACGGCCAGGGCATCACCCCGCTCACTTACATGAACTCCGCCGCAGCCATCAAGGCCTTTGTCGGCGAGCGCGGTGGCGCCGTTTGCACCAGCAGCAACTGCACTGCGGCCATGAAGTGGGCCTACCAGCGCAACGAGAAAATCTTCTTCCTCCCTGATCAGCATCTCGGACGCAACACCGCCTACGCCATGGGCATTCCGCTCGACGAGATGGTCGTGTGGGATCCCTATGCGCTGCAAGGCGGCCAGTCAGCGGAGCGCCTGCGCAAGGCCAAGGTCATTCTCTGGAAGGGACATTGCTCGGTGCACCAGCGCTTTCTTCCCGAGCACGTCGATCGTATCCGTGAGCGGCATCCCGGCATCCAGGTCATCGTGCATCCCGAGTGCCGCTGGGAGGTCTGCCAGAAGGCCGACGACACCGGCTCCACCGACAAGTTGCGCCGTCTTGTTGCCGAAGCTCCCGCGGGTTCGAAATTCGCCATCGGCACCGAGATTCACTTGGTCAACCGCCTCGCCAAGCAGCATCCCGACAAAACCGTGGTCACGCTTGATGATTCCGGCTGCCTCTGCACCACTATGTACCGCATCTCGCCGCAGCATCTGGCATGGGCCCTGGAAAACCTTGTCGAAGGCACCGTCGTCAACCAGATCAAGGTTCGTCCCTCGGTCAAACATTGGGCCAAGGTCGCTCTCGACCGCATGTTGCAGATCAAGGGATAAAGGCTGCGCGTGAGCTGCTGAATTAATTCGTTAGCACGGGTGCCCACCTTCGACGCGCGTCTTTTGCGGCTAAGATGGGAGATCCGAACGCATCAACCCGGGAACCGCTTAACGGCGGAAGCCACGCAGCAGCCACAGTATCAGCGAGAAGAAGATGCTGAGCAGGATGGAAGTGGCGACTGGAAAATAGACTTGCGTGTTGCCACTGCGGCTGCGCCAGTGCAGGTCTCCGGGAAGGCGTCCGAAGGGCAGCCCGAGGCGGGAGCCGAGCAGCATGGCCGCACCCAGCGCCACAAGGATGATGCCCAGCAGGAGAAACGTCTTACCAAGTTCGGCCATGAAGCGATTCTAGAGCAGATGGCGACCGGGTGAGGCTGGAAAGTGAAAAGGCCGGAGCGAGAAGCTCCGGCCTTTTTCCGTGGTGCGTAGCCTTGCGTTAGAAGTGGTAGAAGACTTCGATTGCCGGCTCGGGAACATGCGTCTTCTTGAGCGTTCCGAAGGTGTTCTGCACATCGCTGCTGGAGAGCTTGAAGTCAGGCGAGGTGCGGACCAGTCCGCGATACTGAACGCGGATTCCCCAATGATCGGACATCTTGAAATCCCCACCGAAGCCATACGCAAAAGCCGGCTTGTTCGAGGGTGAAGGCTGGTTGCCCGTGTTGCTGTCATTGTTCGGAGCGAAGCGGACCATGCCGCCTCCGACCATGGCGTAAGGCTTGAACTTCTCCGTTGCAGGAAGGCGGAAGATGTAGGTTCCAATCAACTCGCCGTTGTTGGTCTGCACGTGATAGGTAGTGCCGTACTGGTTGGAGAAGTATTCGGTGTTGCGGTTGATGGTAAGAGCGACGCCTACGGCGCTGTGCTTTCCGAAGTCATAACGGACATCAGGGGCGAGAATACCCACCGAGTTGGTGGTGCTCTGGGTGGTGGGGTAGGAGCCCGAAATGTAGGGAGCCTTGTTGTAGGTGGCCGCCGGGAAGATTCCTTCGAAGCCTGCGCCGATCGAAAGATTAGACAGTGCGCCCTGCGCCTGAGCCATGCTGGCAAGGGCCAGTACCACGATGATTAGAGTCAGCTTGAATTTCAAAAGTCTCTCCTTTTACTTAGGGACAACCGCGACGAAGCTTGGAACCAACGGAACAGACACTGGGGCAAAGTCTTCTGCAAGCGTGCCCGCACTGCCACTGTTGGTGAGTAAATTGAAGCGATGCAGCTCTGCCGTCTTGGCCGTGGCGTCCCAGGTTCCAACGTACAGCTCGCGGCCGTCGTTGAGGATGCCACCGCTGAGAGGCACGATCGGAGTACTGGCCGTGAGGGTGAGTTCCAACTTGGAGCTCAAGTCGTAGCCGTGGATGACGGACTCCGGCGTGCCGCATGTGGAATTAACGCCGGTGATGAACTCCTGCTCCAGACGGGGCGAGAAGCTGAACTGCTGCGCCGTGCACTGAATGGTCGAAGGCGCACTGGCTGGTCCGGTGACCGTAATCGTAGAAAGGCACACGTTGCCGATCGGCTTGGGTTTCCCGGGCTGCGAAGAGCCCCCTACGGAAAAGTCGAGCCAACTGCTTCCGGAGAAGCCAAACACGCGGGTCTCGCCGTTGATCGCCGTGGAAGTGAGGTTCACTGGATTGGCAGCGAAGGACTGCACTCTCAGCGGCAGCGGGGGCGTGTGAGGAGGTGGAATGCCATCGTCGCAGGTTGAGTAGTTGTCCAGACTAGAGTTGCCGCTGGCGAAATAAGACTGTCCATCGGAGGCCCAGACCATTGCCGTCACTTTGCTGCTGACGTTGGTCGCGGTCTTGACGAAGGTGTCGGCCTGGTAAACATACACGCCGGAGTCGCCGCCAATCCAGAAATCATAGCCGTCCACCGCGAAGGCGGCAGCCCGAATGTTGTCTTTCATGGCGTAACGGGTGGCAGCCTTCGTTCCAGTCGTGTCAATGAGGAAGACAACCTGGTAATTGGTCGAAGCTGGGTTCGTGTCTGAGATTATGACGTAGCGGCTGTCCGGTGAGACGGCGATAACCTTTCCAGTGATGACGTCCGTAATGACCGGATCGCCAATAATGGGATAGGTATGGATCGCGGACTGGTAGCTGGAAAGATCGACCACCACCAGGCCGTCGTCACTGCCGAGATAAGCCCTGACGCCGTTGGGAGCCACAACCAGGGAGTTGGGCGGATTCGCAATTTCAATCTGGTGAGTTTGCAACAGCGACTCGGAGTCGTAGGTCAGCAGAAGGTGCGAGGCTGTGCCGTCGACGAACGCAGTGCCGGTGACCAACACTGTGCTGCCGGTGGCGCCCGTCACGCTGGCACCGATCACATTGCTGTAGATCGGATATCCGTAGCCAAGCGACTTGGCCGTAACGACCGTTGTCTGGTCGGACGGCAACACAAAGTCGGAGATGGACGGGTTGCACGTCGGCGGCGTGCAGGAGGTGGAAAGGATCGTCCGTCCGGGAGTGGTGGCCGTGAAACGCGAAGTAACGGCATCCACACTGACGAAGCCCCCGGTCAACAAGTCGGAAGACAGGAAGTCGAGCGACAGAGTGTTGAGCGGGTTGCCATTGAGATCCACCAGCGCCATGGGATTGCCTAGGTCATCCACAGACTGGGCGGTGAGGTACTGGGTGCTGCCGCTGGACAGCGTGTCGAGATCTGCCGTGGAGTATGGCGGTACGGGAGTTCCCTTCGTATAAGCCGAGGACGCCAGGACAATTCCCGCGGGCGGGCACGTGGCAAATGCTGCCGGCGTGCTCGTCGTTCCGTTGAGCTTCGCGGTCACGCTTGTGACGCCGGGATTGCGCGCGACCACTCCACCATATTCACCGGCAGAGGCTACCGTGGAATCGTTGGTCGCCCAGGTGTAGTCGAGATTGTTGATGCAGCCCGCGACATTCGAGTCCGCACAGTTGGGAATCAACGTGCCGGTGGAATCGAAGGCGTGCGCGACATAGGGGATCGACGCGTTTTGCGAAACGCATTGAGGGTAGGCCGAGGGATAAGTCGGCGCAACCAGAGAAATGGTGGCGGCACGCAAGTGCGTGAAGACCTGGGTGCTGCCGGAAACATTGTGCACGTTGTCATACGCGGTAATGATGACGGGATTGGGAGGCAGGCTCGCGGTGGGATTGCATCTCTGGTAGAGACCGTCCCACTGCCCGCCGCACACCTGGCCGCTGGGCGAGATCGTAACGCGCGGGTCAGAAGAATAAAACTTCACCACGGGAGGCGGAGACACTGGCCTCGGAGTGGAGTTCAGAGTGGATTCATCGACGATCGCGCTAATGGTGGAGAAGTCGCCTTCATTCACAACCACGCGGTCTGGCGTGACGTTCATCGAATAGGTCACGTGGGTGGGAGGCTGGGTGCTGCTGGTCACGGAAGATCCGCAACCAGTCAACACGCCAGCAAGCCCGATCAGTACGAGTGTAGACAACCGATTCATGTACGGCACCTATCGGATCGTGATCCAGGTTGGGGTGCCTTCGGCGCTGACCGAAGCAGGACTCTGCGCTCTAAGCTTTCCGGTGTTCTGGTCGATCTGGTATTGGAAAATTGCGCCTGCCTTTGAGTTAGCGAGCGGATCAAGCAAAAACAGCGCGTTGTTGCCGCTGGGGACAATCAGGAACGATGGCGAGGAGCAGCCACAATCAAACGGCGAAGCGGAGGTGACGGAGATTCCGTTGATGATCGTCGTCGAACCAAGAACCTCGGAGAGTTCGCCTGTCGTGGAATTGATCTTGAACGAAGAGATGTTCTTCGAACCCTGATTGGCAATGAACAGGTAGCGGTTGTCGCTCGTCGTCACACCGGCTACCGGGATGCTTGGGTAGCTGCCCGCAGTATTCGGATTCTCGGTGAAGGGTGAATCCGGCATGGCAGTCAGCGCGCCTGCGCTGCCGACGGTGAAGCCGAAGATGTTGGGCGTTGTCTGCACCGGACTGGTCCCCGCAACCTTGGAGGTAGAAATGCTATCGGTCACATAGAGGTAGGAGCCGTTGGCGGAAAGAGTGAGATAGTTGGGGCTTTCTCCCACAGCCATGGTGTTGGTCTGGGTGGCAACGCCGGTGGAAGCCGTCAGCGTGAAGCTCAGGATGGCCGCGCCGTTCGTCGAGAGACCGAACAGGACTGTGCCGTTAGGCGACAGGACCAGTTGCTCAATGTCATAACCGATCAGGATGTTGCTGCCTACCTGGGTCAGAATGCCAGTGGTCTGATCGATGGAGTAGATTGCCAATTCCTTGGTGCCGGGAAGCGCGACATAGAGGAAGTTGCTGTTCGGGGAAACGACGAGCGAGCTGGCTCCGCCGCCCGGGGCAACCGGGTAGTTGTCAATCTTAATGTCGAGGGTTCCGTTGCCGGCGCGGGTGTAGGCGTAGATGTTGGTTCCGCCAGCGTCAAGGAAGAAAGCCCATTTCCCGTTGGCGGAGAACTGGAGCCTTTTCGGGGCTGCGGGGACATTCAACGGCGAAATGCTGGACCTGGTCAAGGTTCCGTCCGTATTCACGGTGTAGACGGTGAAACCCGTTCCTGTGGAGTTACTGATATATGCCAGCGTTCCGGTGCTGGTGACGCCACCACAGCCGACCATGATTGCCAACAGGCAAAGTGCGGCTGTAAAGCCGATCAAGCGCTTCATGCAAGCTCCCTGGGCAGCCAGAAGTTCCCGCCCATTATTTTTCGAAGATCAATCTTATCCAATCATAATTCGGGCAGACCACAATTCAACCGATTCATGAGCAGCAAATCGGGTAAATTCACCTATCTCGGATTGTGAGATTCTAAACCACTGGCATGCCTTTCGTCTGTATCGGGGAACCGGGAACCGCCGCGCGGCGCTTTGGTTGGTTCAATTTGGGCGGCAGGAATGCTTGCGTACAGGGCCTCGGCGATGGAGAATACATCGACTGAGGGAGACTGCCTTGGAGCTTCAACTGGACGCCGCCGAGACAAGGGTTCTAGGCGCGCTGTTGGAAAAAGACATCACCACCCCGGATTACTACCCATTGACGCTGAACGCGCTGCTGGCGGCGTGCAATCAGAAATCGAATCGCGAACCCGTGATGGAACTGGACGAGCCGCATCTGCGCACGGCCCTGAGCGGGCTTGAGCAAAAGGGGCTCGCCGGACTGGCACGGGCCGAAGGCCGGGTGGCGCGCTTTGAACATCGGCTGGGCGAGGTCCTGAACCTGGGGCGTCGTGAGACAGCCTTGCTCTGCACCCTCTTGCTGCGCGGAGCACAGACTCCCGGCGAGTTGCGCGGACGCAGTGAGCGCATGCACCGCATGGAAGATGTGGACGAGGTGTTGCTGGTGCTGCAACGGCTGATGGAGCATGATCCTCCGCTGGCGCGCCTTCTACCCCGCCAGCCCGGGACAAAAGAGGCTCGCTATGCCGATACCTTCAACCGCGACGCCTCGGCCAGCCAAGGTGGCAATAACCCCGACGGGGTCAGCGAGACGTTTGCGGCCAGTGCAGGCGGCGAAGATCGCGTGGCAAAGCTGGAAGCCGCGCTGGCCGAGCTTCGCTCCGAGCTGGAGACCCTGCGCGAGCAGTTTGCGGAGTTCAAGAGGCAATTTGAATCCTGATGCTTCCGTATTGGGCGCGTCGGGCGTAGCATCCAAGGTGTTTGCGTTTTTGTGAGGAGTGAACAATGAGCACAGTTAGCGAAACGGTGTGCAACGGCGTAAAGATCTCGGTACATCCGCCTAAGCGGCTGCTCTACGGACCGGGACCGAGCCAGGTGTATCCGCGCATTTATCAAGCAATGGCACAGCCCATCGTCGGTCATCTTGATCCGTATTTCTTCCAGGTATCACAGGGCGTGCAGAAGGGGCTTCGCACAGTCTTCGGGACGCAGAACGAACTGACAATTCCGATTTCGGCAACCGGCTCCGGCGGGATGGAGACGGCGGTCTCGAACTTCATCGAGCCAGGAACAAAGCTGGCGCTGCTGGTCAACGGGTTCTTTGGCGAGCGCATCGGCGAAATGGCCAAGCGCCACGGTGCCGAGATTGTGCGCCTCGAAAAACCATGGGGCGAAGCCTTCAGCGACGACGAAGCGGCGGAGTTCATCCGTCGCGAGAAGCCGCAGGTGGTGGCCTTCGTACAGGCAGAAACCTCAACCGGCGTGTTCCAGCAGAGCAAGGCCATCTGCGACGCCGCGCACGAAGTGGACGCCGTGGTCATTGCCGACTGCGTCACTTCACTGGGCGCAATGCCCGTGGAAGTGGACGCCAACGGCATCGACGTGGCCTACAGCTGCAGCCAGAAAGGTCTGAGCGCACCTCCAGGACTGAGCCCGCTGACCATCTCTCCCCGGGCGCAGGATCGCCTGAAGGCCCGCAAATCTCCCAACCGGAGCTGGTACTTCGATCTCTCGCTGATCTCGGACTACCTGACAGTCTCGCACCGCTATCACCACACCGCGTCGGCAACGCTCTTCTATGCGCTGCATGAGGCGCTGGCGATTGTGGAAGAAGAGGGACTGGCGCTCCGGCAGCAGCGTCACCGCAAGGCGCATGAGCGCTTTGTTGCCGGCATCGAGCGGCTTGGGCTCAAGATGCATGTAGCCGAAGGGCACCGCATCTGGAACCTGAACACGCCGCGCGTTCCCGACGGCGTGAACGAGGCCAAGGTGCGCGCCTACCTTCTGGAGAAGCATGGGATTGAGATTGCCGGAGGCTTCGGCCCCCTGGCAGGCAAAATCTTCCGCATCGGCATCATGGGACCGCTGGCCACGGACGAAGGCGTAGACCGCTTCCTGGCAAAGTTCGATGAGGCAATGAAAGAAACCGCGTAAGAGTCACGCAAAACAGAGGGCGCCAGCGATGGCGCCCTTTCTCATTGGATCTCTTAGCAGTTGGGTGGAGCGCTCTCAACCTTGAAACTTTGAAACCTGTGAAACCTTGAAACCTTGTATTCAGTCGCCGGTGATGGTGTCGTCGATGGGCCGTCGTCCGGCGTAGCCTTCTTCGGTGCCGTGGTAGTGCGTAATGGTGGGTTCGCCCATCTTCCAGCAGAGTAGAACGATCTCTCCGTTGACGCGGCAGGGGAAGTCGAGCAACCCGATGTCGAGGTCCTTGACCTGCACTCCGATGGCGTTGATCTCTGACAGCGTGTCCTTGGCGGTTTGGATGGCCTTTTCGCGCTCCGCCTTGCGGCGTGTGCAGGCCTTCACATCCACCAGCGTGCCGCCGTTGAGGAAGATGCGTTCGCCCAGCGCGGCGAATTCCTCATCCACCTCTTCGATCAGGGCCTTGGACTCGATCGATTTGCGGAGCAGGCTTTCCAGCACCGGGAGCATCGACTGCGCTTCACGAAGCGTAAAGGTTCGCATGCTTCTAGTGTACGTCCATTCGTCCGCAGACCGAAGCGCCTGTTCAGTTCCATGACATTCTTCATGCTCGCGCCCGTTCGGCGGTAAGTGCGCACCCGCCCTTTCTTCCAGCGCGCCACCCGCGCGCTGTTTCGCTCTTTCGTGACTCTATCGTCACTTTCGCAGTACCCCTCTCTTCCCCACTTCGCCTTTTCCTGCTTTACAATGAAGAGGTTCCGGTTCCCCACGCGCTTTCAGCGCCAGCCGCACTCGCTCTCGAAAGGAGACCATGCCGACGCTCCCGAACCTGTCAGGATATGCGCCCCACCTGACGCCAGGCTCCGTTCTGGACATTCTGCTTGTCTCTTTTCTCATTTACCAGTTCCTGCTGCTCGTCCGCGGAACCCGCGCCGTCACCATGCTCACCGGAGTTGGCGCGCTGGTCATTGCCTTCTACATTGCGCATCTCAGCAACCTGCGCACGCTCGACTGGCTCGTCGGAACCATCCTCCCGTACAGCATCTTTGCTCTCATCGTTATTTTCCAGACGGAAATTCGCCAGGCCCTTGCCCGCCTCGGACGCAATCTCACGCTTACTCGCGGCGCGCAAAACGGCAGCGCGGATTCCTATGACGACATTGTCATGGCCGCCAGCACCTTTTCGCAGGATCAAACCGGCGCACTCATCGTCATTGAGCGCGAAATCGGCCTGCGTACTTACATCGAGAGTGGCGTCTCTCTCGATGCGCATGTCTCCTACGATCTGCTCGCCACGCTCTTTCGTCCCAGTGCGCCCCTGCATGACGGAGCCGTGATCCTGCAGAAGGATCGTGTCGCAGCCGCGGCCTGCTTCCTGCCGCTGTCGATGAATCCGCTGCTCTCCAACCAGCTTGGCACTCGCCACCGCGCCGGAATCGGCATCACCGAAGAGACCGACGCAGTCAGCGTCATTGTCTCTGAGGAGACAGGTGGCATCAGTGTCGCCGTCGGCGGACAGGTCGAGCGTGACATGACGGCCGAACGTCTCCGCGAGCGCCTCGGTGAGTTGCTCAGCCGCTACATGCCGCAGTCCAGCTCCAGTTCCTCACAGCACTCGTACTCCAATCCTGCTGAAGCCGTTCGTGACCGGGGAGAACAGTCGTGATCTCACGCATCCGTCATCTCCTCTTTGACCACCTCCTGCTGAAGTTGGTGTCGTTCGTGATTGCCATCCTCATGTGGTACGGCGTCGCGCATGATCCCGTCTCTGAAATGTCTCTGCAGGTGCCCGTCGAGTTCTCGCGTCCGCCCAAGGATCTTGACTACACCTCCGACCTCATTCCGCAGGCGCAGATTCGTCTTCGCGGCCCTGCGCGTCTTCTCCGCGAACTGCCGCAGGAGAGCGTGCATGCCGTCATTGATCTGCAGGGCGCCGTCACCGGCGAGCGCACCTACGATCTCGACACCGGACACATCAAGGTCCCCCACGGCATTGAAGTCATGCAGGTCACGCCCAATCGCGTGCGCCTTATCTTCGACTCTCGCGCCACCCGCCAGGTGCCTGTCACTCCTCGCGTGGTCGGCACGTTGCCGCCCGGCTATCGCATTGAGTCCGTCACCGCCAGTCCGTCCATGCTGACCATCACCGGCCCCGCCCGCCATGTCAACGCCGTTGAACGCGCCGTGACCGATGCGGTGGATGTCACCGGCGTCGTTGGACAGGCCACCATTCAGACCATGGCATATCTCCCCGATCCACTCGTGCACATTTCCGGCTCCGGCCCCGTGCGCGTCATCGTCATCACTCAGAAAGCATCTTCCAAAGCCGGAGTCCCATAACTTGGCAACGCCTCCATCCTCAAAATTGCGTCAGCTTTTCGGCACCGACGGTATCCGCGGCGTGGCCGGTGAATATCCTCTGGACCGCGCCACCGTGTACGCCATCGGACGCGCCTGTGGTGCGCGCCTCATGCGCCGCTTCTCCAATGCCCGCGTCGTCCTCGGGCAAGACACCCGCGAATCCAGCGCCTGGATCGCCGAAGCTCTCGCCCTTGGTCTGCGCGATGAAGGCTGCGGCATTGAAAGCGCCGGAGTCCTCACCACTCCCGGCGTCGCCTACCTCACCCGCACTCACGGCTTCTCAACCGGCGTCGTCATTTCCGCCTCGCATAATCCCTGGCAGGATAACGGCATCAAGCTTTTCGGCAGCAATGGCATGAAGCTCGCCGATGAGATTGAGCATGAGATTGAGACCGAAATTTTCGAGCACATTGACCAGCTCACCGCGCACCAGCCCGCCTATGGCAGCATGATGGCCGAGATTCTTCCCGGCCGCCCGACCCTGCGCGCCGATTATGAATTCTGGCTTGCCTCCAGCGTAGACACCCGTGCGTTGCGCTCCCTGCGTGTGCTCATCGATTGCGCCAACGGAGCCGCCAGCGTCATTGCCCCGGAGCTCTTCGCCCGCATCGGCCTCCGCACCGAAGCCCTGCACACCACGCCCGACGGGCGCAATATCAACGACGGTTGCGGTGCGCTTCATCCCTCGCACGTCGCTGCTGAAATCCTGCGCCGCCCCGGTTATTTCGATCTCGGCATCACCCTTGACGGAGACGCCGACCGCGCTCTCTTCAGCGATGCTGAAGGCAACGTCGTCAACGGCGACGCCGTACTGCTCATCGCCGCTCGCGAGATGAAGGCACGCGGTGCGCTCGCCAACAACATGGTGGTCGCCACCACCATGAGCAACATGGGATTGGAAAAGGCTCTCGCCGCCAGCGAAATTCAAATGCTGCGCGCCGATGTCGGAGACAAGTACGTCCTCGAGCAGATGATCAAAACCGGAGCCACCCTAGGCGGCGAACAGTCCGGCCACGTCCTCTTCATGGACGGTGACTCCACCACTGGCGACGGCCTGCTCACCGCGCTGCGTGTGATGGAAGTTGTCGCCCGCAGCAAGAAATCGCTGCATGAGCTGACCCGCGACTTCAAGGTCTTCCCGCAGCAGATTCGCAACGTCAAGGTGCGCGAGAAGGTTCCCATGCAAGATCTTCCCACCGTCGCCGCCGCCATCCTGGCAGCAGAGCGCGAGCTCGACGGCAACGGCCGCGTCATCGTCCGCTACTCCGGCACTGAAAAATTAGCGCGCGTCATGATCGAAGCCGACAGCGAATCCCTCATGCACAAACACGTCGACGCCGTCGCCAACGCTCTCCAATCCGCCATCGGTATCTAGCAACAGAACACAAGACGGGTGCCCCATCCTAACCGCACAGTTCGGTTAGGGTGGGGTCTTTGACTTTGTTTCTCGGCCTTTGATTTTGTTGAACTGGTGCCCCATTTCTGCCCTCCGTTGGCAGAAGTGGGTCCGTTGAATCTTCCGTTGCCGTTGTTCTTGCCGTTGCCGTTGTTCTTGCCGTTGCCGTTGTTCTTGCCGTTGTTCTTGCTCTTGCCTTTGATTTGAAGTGTCATCCTGAGCGGAGCGAAGGACCCCCGCTCCGCTCAAATCTCCCGCGCTGCTCCAGGTCACCGACCGCCAACCTCAGCCTTTGCTTCTCAATCAGCACGCAGAAAATTACACTTCCGCCTTCTCCGGCTCTTCGTACGCATGTTCTCCAAACAGCGCGTCGTCCAGTCCCATCACTTCGTCGTTCTCCTGCACCTTCACCGGAGTGAACATGTCAATGATCTTCAGCATCCCCAGCGTGAACGCAAACGCCCACACCGACGAGAACAAAGTCGCGGCCAGTTGCTTGAAGAAGAACACATAATTGCCAAGCAGCAATCCGTCCACGCCCGCCGGATTGAATCGCTTGTCGGCAAAAATTCCCAGCAACACAATGCCAAGGAATCCGCCCACTCCATGCACGCCCCAGACATCCAGCGCGTCATCCCACTGCAGCTTGTTCTTCAGCGCCACCGCAAAGTAGCACACCACGCCGGAAACTATGCCGATGATCACCGCCGTCGTAGGCGAAACATATCCCGCCGCCGGAGTCACCGTCGCCAGTCCGGCCACCGCGCCCGTCAGCAACCCCAGGAAGGTTGGCTTATGCTTCCTCTCCACGAAGTACGCCACGGCCAGCCACGTCACCGCCGCAAACGATGCCGCAATATCCGTATTCAAGAACGCCGTGGTCGTTACCGAATCCACGCGGAACTCGCTGCCCGCGTTGAACCCATACCATCCGAACCACAGTAACCCGGTGCCCAGGGCCACCAACGGCACGCTATGCGGTCCGCGATCCAACACCCTCCGCCTGCCCACATACAGCACCGAAGCCAGCGCCGCGATTCCCGCGATATTGTGCACCACAATGCCGCCCGCAAAATCCAGCACGCCCCACTGCTGCAACAGTCCGCCGCCCCACACCATGTGGACGAACGGGAAGTACACAAACGTCAGCCACCCCGTCAGAAACAGCATGTACGCCTTGAACGTCACGCGATTCGTAAACGCTCCCGAGATCAGCGCCGGAGTGATGATGGCGAACATCATCTGGTACGCCACAAACACAAACAGCGGAATCGTATCGTTGGCCGGTGAAGGCGTATTCAGTGTAATGTTGCGCATCAGCGCGTAGTGGAGGTTCCCCGTAATGCCATGCCAATCGCCGCTGAAGCAGAGCGAGTAGCCATACAGGTACCAGATCACGGTGGTCCAACCCATCGACACAAAGCTTTGGATCATGATGGCCAGTACGTTCTTGCGTCCAACCAGGCCGCCATAAAAAAACGCCAACCCTGGCGTCATTAACATTACGAGGCTGGTGCACAACAGCATAAAACCGGTATTCCCGGTATCAAGATGCGGCATAAAGTTGCCTTTCAGAAATGTGAATTGGAGATTGCGCTGGCTGGGGAGGCAGGGCCGAAGAGACAGAGGCGGAGCGATTACTCATAAGTCAGCCAGAGCAACCGAGCACTATCCTCTTCCGCCCCTCACCCCGTCTGTGACGGTTCTCACGCCACCGCGTGAGCAGACAAAATAGCAACCTCGGCAGCATCACGGCGTGCGTATTCTGCCCCTGAGCGCATCCTACTGTAGCTTGGGGCGGCATCCGAGATGCCATTCATCTGGCAATCAGTTTTCATTACGCTGTTCGCCCTGGTGTTAGAACTCTGAAGGAAAGAAGGAGAGATCATGTCCAAAGTCACTGCGCTTGCTTTCGCAGCTATCACAGCTGCATTACTCTGCTGTACTCCCGAAGCACGAGCCCAGGTGTCCGTCGGCATCAACGTCGGACCGGCTCCCGTGTGTCCTTACGGGTACTTCGACTATGCCCCGTATGACTGCGCTCCGTACGGCTACTACGGTCCCGACTGGTTTGCCGGCGGGATCTTTATTGGAGCTGGCCCATGGCTCCGCGGCCATCGCGGATTTTACGGCCACGTCGACAATCGCTTTGATCCCCATCACGGTTACGCTGGACCACTGCCGGAGCGCGGTGCCGCACGCTTCAATCACTTCCAGGGAAACGAAGCACGGGACGGGCGTGGCAACGTAGGCAATGCTGGTCATGAAGCAAAGTCTGAGCACGCCCTCCCCGGATATCGGGGCGGTGGTGGTGCGCATGGCGGAGGGCGCCGCTAAAACGCGGCCCAGTTCTTCAGGCTAGAGAGATACGGCGCGCGTGGCGTCTTTCTCTCTCTAGCCCTGAAAGCTCAAGTTATAGCCTGTCCTCACTCGTCTCTCTAATCAGCGCTATCATGAACTCTCTTCGTGCGTCGAAAGGAATTCGTAATGAAGCGCATCTGCGCAGTTCTTCTCTCTGTACTCCTGTTCTCTTTCTTAGCCGTCGCACAAGCCCCCAAGCCCCTTCTCAAGATCGATGGAAAGATTAACGCTCCCATCACCATCACCGCCGAGGATTGGGCAAAGCTTCCGCGCGCCACCGTTGCGGCACATCGCGGCCACTCCAAGGAGACATTTCAGTTTGAAGGAGTGTTGCTGAAGACCCTGCTGGTGAAGGCCGGCGTGCTCGACCCGGAGAAGGAACTCAAGGGCAAGTCGCTACTGCAGTACGTCGTCATCAAAGCCAACGATGGTTATCAAGCCGTCTTCACGCTCGCCGAACTCGACGAGGGCACTGGCGCCACCAACGGCGTTCTTCTCGCCGACAAGGCGGACGGCAAACCGCTCGAAGCCAGAGAAGCGCCGCTGCAACTTATCGTGCCAACGGACAAGCGTCCGGCCCGCGCGGCTCGCATGGTCACCGGTATCACCATCGGCACCATCGCCGAGTAGAGACGCGCCAGGTCCGCAACCGCCGTTCGGTGTTTGAATTGCGATCACCCAACGGGCAACGATTGTCCGATGAGTCAATCGTTGCCGGACCCGTGGTTACCACTCTGCCAATCATTGGGCCGCCGTTCAGAACGATTGATTGGGCAGTAAACATGCGGCTTCCAACGATATACTTCCTCGCCAATTGTGAACGGCATTTTGCACCTTTTGAGGTGCAAAATGCCGTTTAAATTAGAGATCACGTCAGGTGCGGCTCGCTAATCGTCGTCGCGGTCTTTCGACGCTGGAATCACCGTGTGCTTCGCCTTCGGCATGCGCTGCTTGCCCATGGTCGCATGCCACAGGATGGCGTTGAGCTTGGCCGGATCGGCCTGGTCTTCCTTGCTGAAATCAAGCAGCAGACTTTGCTTCGCGCCCTTGTTTTCCGCGGTGTTGGCCTCATACAGACCGCCATCATCTTCATGTCGGCGATCGGCGTCATACGGTGGCTGATCGCCCTTGCCCGTGAACTCTCCTACGATCGGCGAGGCTTGCGCGTCGTTGTGATTCATCGGCGGCAGCCCGAGCAGATCTTCGATGGTGCGGATCATATTGACCGTGGTGTAGAAGCCGTGCTCCACCCGCGGAGAATTCGCGCGAGGCGCATATTTACTGATCACAAGCGCTATCGAGCGATGCGCGTCCACGTGGTCTGGTCCGTCCTGCGCGTCATCTTCCAGCACCACAATCGCCGTGTCATCCCAGTAGGGCGAATGCGACACAGCTTCCACCACGCGGCCCAGCGCGAGGTCGTTGTCTTTGAGCGAAGCCTGCGGCGTCGGCATTCCAGGCCGCGTTCCGTACGTGTGATCGTTGGGCAGGCGCATGACTACGAGGTTCGGCAACTCGCGCGATGTATCGTGTTGTTCGCGCGCTCGCACAAATTCTTTGAACTCACGCAGGAATTCGTCGGCGCGAAACTGATCGGGATAATCCAGTCGAAAGTCGGCGAAGTCGGGATCGAAGTGATCGACCAGTTCAGGCTTGGTGGCAACGTTGCGCGCGATGAGCGGAACCGCCCACGGCCACGGACTCGGTTTGCCCGGTGTGGCTCCGAGCCGCTCTGGCAGCGGCTCTCCGTGCTGTACCGATTTCTTCGCGCATAGTGCGGTACTGGTTCCAGTGGAAGCCGGAGAGTTCACCCACTCCGCTTCGGTGCACCACTCGGTGTTGATGTATTCGCCATAGTGACGGTATCGCAAATGATGGCGCGCCGCGTTTGCCCACAGGTATCCGGTGCCGGGTTCATCGACATCGGCGATGTGCTGCAACAGCGGATACTCGCCATTGACCATGCCTTCAAAGTCGTATGTGCGCTGGTTGTTGCGATAGTTGATGGGCCAGATTTTTTCCGTGTAGTCGCTGGTGATTCCGGCGGTGGACCAGACGTGTCCGTTGCCACTGATTTCGCCGGAGTCGTAGAAGTTGTCGAGCACTCCGAACTGGCGCGCCAGCTTGTGATGATTCGGCGTGATCGCTTCGCCGAACATTGCGAGCGATGGATCTCCGTCACCTACGCCGAGATCGCCAAACAACTGATCGTAAGTGCGGTTTTCCTTGATGATGTAGATGACGTGATGAATGGGATTGCCGTGATGCGCGCTGTTATGGAAGTCGAGGCGCGGCTGACTCTCTTCGATGAGATTGTTGCGCATGACCTGCGCGGAGTAGTTCGTGAGATTAGCGGTGATTTCTTTTTCGTCGAGGCGCGCAACCGAGCCGTATGTGAGGTCGGCGACGTACTTCCAGCTGTGCTTCCCATTCGCATTCTTCGATTCCGGATCAGGCGCACCCGCGTTGGAACCAGTTCCCTTTCCCTTGCCGCTGCCGATGATGAGATCGCCCGCGGCGAATGCCAGCGCCGTTGGGTAGTACTCGGTGGGGATGAAGCCGCGCGGCGTGGAGAGTGCGGAGTGCGCGCCAACATTGAGTAACGCGACGGAGTTGGTTCCTGCTTCAGCGACATAGAGTTGACCGGCGGGGCTGAGGGCGAGCGCGTTGGGATAGGCTCCGCCTGCACGCTGCTTGGGCAGACGCACGTTGCTGCGGGAGACGACCTTGGAGGTCGCTGCGTCGAGCGAGACAACTTCATCGAGGTTGGCGAGGGTGACGAAAAGTGTGTGCGCGTGCGGCTCGTAGAGCATGGCCGTGGCATGGCCCGACGAAGTGGGCGAGCCGCCGGGATGATCGAGTTCGATGCGCTTCACCTCACCGCTGAAGAGGTCCAACTCGGCGACGGCGGCGGTATTCCAGAGGCTGACCCACGCTTTTTGATTTCCATCAGTGGCAACTGCGTAGGGCATGGTCGCAGGAATCCATTCACTATGCGAGTCGCTCACGTCGAAGGTCTTGAGCATCGTGCCATCATGCGCGTCGAGCAGCCAGACCTGATCGCTCATGTTTCCTGCAACCAGCAGACGCTCGTGCACGTCGCCAGAGGCGGGCAGCACCGCGAGACCCGCAGGATAGGCAATCATTAAGCCTCTTGCGAGCGGCGATTTTGATGGAAACTTTTTGCCTGCGGGGAGAGTCTGCGTCGGAATCTTGAGGAAGCGGCTAGGCGCGAGCTTGCCATCTTGAAAAGGGTAGACGGCAATGCCGCTGCCGGTGTCACCTTCGTGTTTTCCTTCGCTATCAAAAAGCGACGCGACCGAAACGTAAAGCTCACGACCGCTGGGGCTCCAGGCGAGTCCAAAGAAATATGTTTGCTTGAAGCGCGGACGCAGGCGCGGGTCGGCAAACTCCGTGAGCTGATTGGTGGTGCGGTCAAGTAGCGTGATGGATTGTCCGAAGTGCGACTCGGCGGTGCCGTAACCCGCGTTGAGCAGTGCAACGTAACGCTGGTCAGGCGAGACTGCCGCAGCCGTGGGAAGACTGTTGGTGCGGCGTGGCGCGCCGGGCGCGGGGGTGAAGAGAATCTTGCTGCTCGGCAGGCGCTGAGCGGCGGGAGCTGCATGCTCTCCGGCGGCACAGGAGGCGCACAACAACAGAATGGCAAACGCGTATTTCAAAATGGCTACTCCGAACAAGGGATTGATGGCTCCACGTTACACCCGGATGATTGCGATGCGGTGAATGAGAGTGTGTGCCATGGGCGAATGTTGCCGCAGCGACGCGCGACAATTCAATGTGTTCTGCTTTCCCACCTCAGCCGCGCAAAAGACGCGCGCCGAAGGTGGAGCACCCGCAGTTACAGCTCTGGCGGAACCGTTCCAATCATTGTGCAGCGCCGCCTTGCATGCTGCGCTGGGTTCCGAGTTCGACGTGGCGCAGCACGGCATTCACTTCGCGGGCAATGTCGTCATTGCCTGTGACCACGATGTCAGCGTGAACGCGCGTGGGATAGAGATACTGCTTTGCCATGGGAAGGACCGTAGTTTGATACTGCTCCAGCACACTCTCGCGGGTGCGACCGCGCTCACGGATGTCGCGCTCGATGCGGCGCTCCAGACACATCTCCTCGCCAAGGTCGACGAACACTTTTGTGCCAAGGCATTTGCGCAGCGGCTCCCAGTGCAGAGCAAAGAGTCCTTCCACAATGATGAAGGGATGGGGCGCAAGCTCGCGCGTTTCTCCGGTGCGCGTGTGGGTGGTGAAGTCATACACGGGCCGCGCGATGGTCTCTCCGTTGTAGAGCTGGTGCGCGTGCTGCAGAAGCAGGGCGGAGTCGAGCGCCTCGGGAGAATCAAAATTGTAGTGCGCGCGCTGCACCAGGCTGAGGTGATCAAGCTCGCGATAGTACGAGTCAAGATGAAAGAGTGCCGCGTCGAGCTTCTCGGCAAGATGCTCGGCGAGAAAACTTTTGCCCGCGCACGACGGTCCCGCAACTCCGATGAAATAAGGCTTCATTGTCCGTAGCTCTGCAAAAAGTGAGCGGCTCCGAAGAGCCGCCTGGTTAATGTTTCTCTGCTGCGATACCGGGCAGCACAGCCGTTAAGAGTGCGAGAAATATTCCGCGAACGCGCTCGCCGGTCTCCAACACTTCTTCGTGATTGATCTCGCCTATGCCCAATCCGGCCGCCATGTTGGTGACGCAGGAGATGGCTAGCACTTCGATCCCCATGTGGCGCGCCACAATCACCTCAGGCACGGTGGACATGCCGACGAGGTCGGCTCCGATGGTGCGCAGGTAGCGGATTTCAGCGGGCGTTTCATAACTCGGGCCGGAGAGCGCGGCGTACACACCTTCCTTCAGATCAATGCCGAGTTTGTGTGCTGCTTGATGGGCGAGGAGGCGATAGCTCTCGCTGTAAGCCTTGCTCATTCCCGGAAAACGTGGGCCGAAGCGATCATCGTTGGCTCCGAGCAGCGGGTTGGAACCCTGGAGATTGATGTGGTCGCTGAGCACGACGAGCGCGCCCTGTGCGTACGCGGCGTTGATGCCTCCTGCGGCGTTGGTGAGCACGAGGCTCCTGATGCCCAATCGCGACAACACTCGCACGGGAAACGCCGCTTCACGCGCGCTGTATCCCTCGTACTGGTGAACGCGGCCTTGCATGGCCGCAACGGTGATTCCATTCAGCGTGCCAATGACGAGACGCCCGGCATGGCCGACGGCAGTGGAGCGCGGGAAATTCGGAATATCTGCGTAAGGAATGGCGACAGAGTCTTTCAACTCGTCGGCAAAAGCGCCGAGGCCGGAGCCGAGTACGACAGCAATCTGAGGCGCTGCAAGCTGCGGACTGTGCGTGAGATGGTGACGGACGGCGTTAGCGGCTAGTTCGGCGCGAGTAAATTCGTCAAGCACAAATTGCTTTGCGTGTTCGTGCGAGTTCATAGCAGAACTCCTACGATGCAGGCGGACATGAGGTTCGCCATGGTTCCGGCGATCATTGCCTTGAAGCCTAGGCGGGCAAGATCTCCGCGGCGAGTGGGAGCCAGCGCACCGAGTCCGCCGATTTGAATTCCGATGGAGCTGAAGTTGGCGAAGCCGCAAAGCGCGAAGGTGGCGATGGTGAACGAACGCGGATCGAGTGCGGCTTTTTGCGCGCCAAGCATGGAGAAGGCGACGAGCTCGTTGAGGACCATACGCGTACCCAGCAGGTTTCCGATGGCCAGGCAATCATGCCACGGTACTCCGATGATAAAGGCGACAGGTGCGAAGACGACACCGAAAATCTTTTCCAGGCTGGCGGGGAACCAGGTCATGCCGTGCGCGGCCAGAATGTTGTGCGTGCCGCCAAGCAGCGAGTTGATGAGGAAGATAATGGCGAGAAACGAGATCAGCATGGCAGCGACGTTCAAGGCCAGGCCGAGGCCGTCACTGGTGCCCTTGGCTGCGGCTTCCAGCACGTTGCTGGCGCGCTCTTCCTTGGGCATCTCGGCGCCGCTCGCAGTCTCTGGAACTTCGGTCTCAGGGACGAGCATCTTGGCGATGGTGAGGGTTCCGGGCGCGGTCATGATGACGGCGGCCAGCAGGTGCGCCGGTGCGACTCCGCCCGCGAAAATATAGGCGGCCATGATGCTGCCGGAAACGTGCGCCATGCCAGCGGTCATCACCACCATCAGTTCAGACTGTGTGAGGCGCGCGAGAAATGGGCGGATGGTAAGAGGAGCTTCGGTCTGGCCCATGACGATGGAGGCCGCGAGATTGAGCGACTCCGCGCCGCTTGCGCCCATAGTTTTTTCCATGACCACGGCGACAATGCGGATCAGAAATTGCATGATTCCGAAGTAGTAGAGGATGGCGAAAAACGCAGCGATGAAGATGATGGCCGGAAGAACCTGGAAGGCAAACATGAATCCGAGGTTGGAGTTTTGCGCGCCCGCCTCACCGAATACGAACTTGGAGCCGGCGAAGGAACAGGAGAGCAGTCGTTTCGCTCCGTCACCGGCGGCGCCGATGGCAACCTGGCCCCAATGCACCTTGGTCACGAAGATGGCGAAGACAACCTGCAACGCGACTCCGGTGGCCACGACACGCCATTTGATGGCTTTGCGGTTGGTAGAGAAGAGCCACGCACCGGCCAGCATAAAGAGCAAGCCAAATACTCCAATAAATCGTCCCATCGCTACCTCTCAAATCGAACAGAACTGAAATCAGACAGACTTGCCGCAAATCACTTTTTGAATCAACAAACGCTCGGACGGCCTTTGCGCGCCGATGGAGTATGCCTCGGCGATCACGGGCAAGGCTTCGGCAAAACGCTCGGCGGAATTGTAGTGAACGGTGCAGAGCGCCTCGCCCTGCGAGACACGATCGCCGACTTTTTTGTGCAGCACAATGCCCACGGCAGGGTCGACCGAATCTTCCTTAGTGAAACGACCGCCGCCGAGCATGACTCCGGCAACGCCCATGCGTTCGCACTCGATGGACGTAAGGAATCCGCTGGCGGGGGCAACGACGTCTTCGCGATAGGCGGCCTGCGGCAGCAGTGCAAGATTGTCGATGGAGCTGACCTCGCCACCCTGCTCGATCACCAACTGGCGGAAGCGCTCGAGCGCCTGACCGTTTTTGATCAGCGAGAGGGCAAGGTCGCGGCCCTCGTCTTTGGTCGCCGTGCGGCCCGCGAGAAGGAACATCCAGCCGCTGAGTTCGAGCGTGAGTTCGACCAGATCTTCTGAGCCTGCGAAGTTGCCGCGCAGGACCTCGACGCACTCGGCGACCTCAAGGGCGTTGCCGATGTAGCGGCCGAGCGGCTGATCCATGTCGGTGATGAGCGCGACCATCTTCTTGCCCATGAGCTCGCCGGTTTCCACCATGAGGCGGGCGAGAAATTCGCTGTCGGCGGGATCTTTCATGAACGCGCCGGAGCCGGTCTTGACGTCTAGCACGAGTCCGTCAATGCCCTCGGCAAGTTTCTTGCTCATGATGGAGGCGCAGATCAGCGAAGGGCTCTCGACGGTTCCGGTGACGTCACGGAGGGAGTAGAGCTTTTTGTCGGCGGGAGCAAGTTCTTCGGTCTGGCCGATCATGGCGCAGCCGATTTTGGTGAGGATGCGGCGAAACTCGACGAGGTCGAGATGAACGTTGAAGCCGGGAATCGCTTCGAGCTTGTCGAGCGTGCCGCCGGTGTGTCCGAGGCCGCGCCCGCTGACCATGGGGACGATGACTCCACCTGCGGCAAGAATAGGCGAAAGGATGAGCGAGGTCTTGTCTCCCACGCCGCCGGTGGAATGCTTATCTATCTTGCTGCCGGGGATGTCTGAGAAATCGAGAACGCTTCCGGAGCGAAGCATGGCGTTGGTGAGAGCGGCGGTTTCTTCGTGATTGAGGCCGCGCAGCAGGGCGGCCATGAGAAAGGCGGAAACCTGATAGTCGGGAACTTCGCCGCGGGTATAGGCGGAGACAATCCACTCAATTTCCTGACGCGACAGTTCTTTGCCGTCGCGCTTTTTGCGGATCAATTCTACAAAAAGCATCCGTGGCCATTCCGGTGCAGGCGAAAATTAGCGCCAGCGTTGATCTGTTAGAGACAGATTGAGATTATCCCACTCAGAGAAGCAGGGCAATGAGCTTTGTTGGGGAGACGCGGGAGAATCAAGACAACGGGGCTCATCGCATGGATGAGCCCCGCGCGCTTGCAACACTCGACTACTTTGCGCCGAGCGCTCTGACGATGGCTACGCTGGCGCTGGCTCCAACGCGGTTGGCTCCGGCATCGACCATCGTGATCAGATCTTCTGCCGTGCGAATGCCGCCCGCGGCTTTGACTCCGATTTTGTTGCCCACCACGCCACGCATCAGCGAGACGTCCGCGGCAGTGGCTCCGGCGGTGGAGAAGCCGGTGGAGGTTTTGACAAAATCTACCTCTACGGCGGCGGCTAGCTGACAGATCAGGATTTTTTCTTCCGTGGTCAGAAGTGCGGTTTCGATAATCACCTTGAGCAGGGCGCCGGAGCGATGGCAAAGGTGCGCGAGCGACTGCATTTCCATCTGCACCAGGTCGCGGTCTCCGCTCTTGAGGGCTCCCACGTTGATGACCATGTCCAGTTCGGTTGCGCCGAGGCGCAGCGAATCGCTGGCTTCGGCGAGCTTGGAGGTGGAGGTGGTTGCTCCGAGCGGGAACCCGATCACGGTTCCGACCACGACGTCTGTGCCGCGCAGTTCGGCCTTGCACTGGGCGATGTTGGAGGGGTTCACCATCACCGAATAGAAGCCGTATTCCGCTGCTTCATGGCAGAGCGTGGCGATCTGCTCACGCGTGCCTTCGGGTTTGAGGAGGGTATGGTCAATGAGCTTCGCCGCCAGGCGCCAGTCATTGCGAATGGATTCAGTGGTGGGATTCAAAATGATCGTGTGCGACATCGAATTACCTGCTTCGACCGCGATGCGGCCCTGCTTGCGGGACTATAGCTCCACTAGTGTACGACCAAGCGAGCGCCACGGAACTAAGGTACGACACAAATATCGGCAAGATTTCTGTAACGTTCGGCGTAGTCCATTCCGTATCCCACAACAAATTCGTCCGGAATCTCAAATCCAGAATAATCGGCGTAGATGGGCTGTTGACGGCGGCACTTCTTGTCGAGCAGGGCGGCGATGCGGAAGGCCTTGGGATGATGCGCAAGGATCATCTTTTTGAGATAGCTCATGGTGAGCCCGGTGTCTAGAATGTCTTCGACGAGAATGACGTTCTTGCCTTCCATCGACTGATCCACATCTTTCAGCAGTTTGACCTCGCCGCTGTTCTGCTTCTGGTTGCCATAGCTGGAGACGGCAATGAAGTCAAAGGTGGAATCGAGATCGATCTGGCGGGAAAGGTCACTGAGGAAGATGGCAGCGCCCTTGAGCACGCCAATGAGGACGACGGGCTCCCCGGCAAAGTCCTTTGTAATCTGCTGTCCGATTTCGGCAACGCGGGCAGCTATTTGTTCACGGGAGAAAAGTATCTTCAAATCCGGCACTTTGAGTACTCCAATATTTGCCATGATGGCATAAATAAGAAAGGGGATAGTAGAAGGTCTGGGAGAAAGTTGCAAGCAGAGAAGCTTGTGGGGCAGGCGATTGAGCGGGACTCATAATGCGAATTCGCGATATCATCGAGTGTTCCACAAGAACGGGGCAAGGGTGCCCCTGGAGGAAGTAATGCGCCAGCGTAGCGCAGGAAAACTGTTGAGTTTGTTAGCCGCCATTCTAGCGCTATCCATTGGTGTCTCTGCATCGCAAATTCAGGCATTCAAGAACGCTCCGGCGCGGCCGGCCACGGCAGCCCACGAAGTGGCGAAGGAGCAGCAGCAGTCCGAGGTTCACGCTGCCCCTGACACTCCGGAAGGGCACGTGGAGAAGGCGCTGAACGAGGCACGCAACCACAACGGCGCGCTCTATGCGCTGTTGAAGGAGATGCCGAAGGGCGGCGACCTGCACAATCACCTCACGGGAGCTGTGTATGCGGAGAGCCTGATCCAGTTCGCAGCCGACTCTGGCCTGTGCCTGGACCGGGAATCGATGGCGCTGGCGGAGCCTCCGTGCCAAGCCAACCAGGCCGAGGCGAGCCAGGCATTGAGCAACCCTGTGCTGTATCGGCAGGCGATCAATGCGTGGTCGATGCGCGGGATTAGGCCGGGCACGGATGGGCACGATCACTTCTTCGATTCCTTTGGAAAGTTTGATCCTGCCACGCGGCAGCACCTGGGGCAGATACTGGCGGAGATCACGCAACGCGCCGCCGATGGCAATGTGCAGTACATGGAACTGATGCTCTCTCCGGACCATGGGCACGCTGCCGCGCTGGGAGCCAAACTCGGCTACGATCCGGATTTCGCCGCGATGCGGCAGAAGTTGCTGGACGCGGACTTCGCCTCGGTGGTGGAGGAAGCGCGCAAGAACCTGGACGCGATGGAGCAAGGGCGAAACCAGGTGTGGAAGTGCGCCAGCGAACCGGAAACACATGGCGGTCCGTGCGCGGTGCACGTGCGTTATATCTACAGCGTATCGCGCGGCGCAAGAGCTTCAGAAGTGTTTGCCCAGATCCTGATGGGTTTTGAGCTGGCCCGCCGCGATCCGCGAGTGGTGGCCTTGAACCTGGTGCAACCGGAAGACTGGTATGTGCCAATGCATGACTTTCACCTCCACATGCTGATGCTGAGCTATCTCAAGAGCGTTTATCCCAACGTGCACCTGACACTGCACGCAGGCGAACTGAAGCCGGGGATTGTTCCTCCTGAAGGGCTGCGCTTCCACATCCGCGAGTCGGTGGAGTTGGGCAAGGCCGAACGTATTGGCCACGGTGTGGATGTGATGTACGAAGAGAATCCGCACGAGTTGCTGGCCGTGATGGCGCGGCGCAATGTGATGGTTGAGATTTGCTTGACCTCCAACGATGGAATTCTCGGCGTACGGGGAAAACAGCATCCGCTGTCGATGTACCTGAAAGCGGGTGTGCCGGTCGCGCTGGCTACCGACGACGAGGGCGTATCGCGCTCTGAGATGACAAAAGAATATGAGCGCGCTGTGCTGGACCAGGGCTTGGACTACGTGACACTGAAGAAGATGGCGCGCGCAAGTCTGGAACACTCCTTCCTGCCGGGGGCCAGCATTTGGAGCGATGGGCGCAAGTTCATTCCGGTGCGCGAGTGCGCTGGCGACAAGCCGGCTTCGCTTCCGGGCGCTGTCTGCACAAAGTACTTGAACGGCAGCGAGAAGGCGCGCGAAGAGTGGCGGCTCGAACATCGTTTCGCGGAGTTCGAAAGCAAGTTCTAAACCGGCAATGTACAAAGGCCGCTCGCGTTTGCGGGCGGCCTTCTTTTGCGTGCGGGATTTGTTAGCGGAGGCGGAAACCTTCTGGAAGCAGGTCCTTGGCGAGAGTGTGCGCGATCTTTCCGTCGTGTGCGCGATAGAGGACCGTGGCATCAGGACCGAACTCGAAGATGACCTGGCGACAGGCTCCGCAAGGCGAACAGATTGCTCCATCAAGGTTCACCGTGGCCACCGCGACGAGATCGTTCTCGACGCCGAGAGCTCCGGCAGCAACGGCAGTAAAAATAGCGGTGCGCTCGGCGCAGTTGGTGAGTCCGTAGGACGAATTCTCCACATTGCATCCGGTGAAGATCTGCCCGCTCTGTGTGAGGATTGCCGCGCCTACCTGAAACTTACTGAACGGCGCGTAAGCACGGGAGGCCGCGGTTTGCGCGGCTTCCAGCAGTTGTGCGGCTTGTGTCTCGCTGAGGGCAGCCATGGCTATTCCTTGGCGGCCGGAGCCGGGGACGCTTTGGGAGCTGCGCAGACGCGAGGCTCACGCTTTTCGCCATGCCACGGTTCGGGATCCTTCGCGGAATCGACCCAGGCGGTGTACCACATATTCAGCAGCATCTGGGCGCCGCGGCCAAGCTGCTGGCGAATGAACTCGCGCGACTCTGGCGAACCGTGGCCATCAAAACCGCAGTCTCTCTCGAGCTGGTATGCACGTTCGGTCTTCGACTGCGACTCACGCAGGTAAGCGATGTAGTCCTCGAAAGGATGATCGAGATAGCGCGGAGAGCCCACGAGATCGGCGATGTGCGTGACCTCGGGATTGGCATTCACAAATGCAGTCTCCATCTTGGAGTGGACATCGTGCGTTGTGGAATAGCCATGGGGATTCGGACCGACCCAGCCGTTGTACTGGATCGTAGTGTGCATGGGGTTGGAACCGTCTCCAACATAGTGACCAAGCCAGCCGGCGTAAAAGATGGCGTTGGCTTCGGCGTCGGCGGTGGAGCGGCCCTCGGCCTGGGCGTGACGGTACTCGCGGAATGCGACCTTCAGACGATCGAACGTCTCAATGGTGATGTACGGCTGGAAGCCAATCTTCTCGGGCTGCGGCACATCGGCCTGCGGGTGCTGTGCACGATATTCATAGACAGCCTGCACGAATTTGTAACGGTCCGGCGGCAGAGGCTTGAGCCAGTCGACGTATTCAAGATCGATGAAATGGTCGGGAGCCTGCGCATCGTTCAGCGGCTTCTCAAGGTTGGAGCGCCAGCGGTCGGGCTCCGGACCAAGCCACGCGATGTGGCTGGAAGAAGCTTTGAGAAACTGCGGCATGTTGGCCGTGACCTTCTCAGCAGCTGCACGGTTGATGGTGGTGTGGCCCACATCGCCCCAACCGGGGGCGAGTACCGGCAGCAGCACGGCCACTGCAATGATGAAGAGAGCAAGAGAAAATTTGCGCATATCGATTGAGCCAGCCTTCGGAGTTGAACTCTAACATTGTGCCGTGAAAAATCAAAGACAACGCTGCGGCACATGAGAAGGCCCGCACGAGGCGGGCCGAATAAGAGCGTTGCCGATGAATCTTACTTCAGCGAGCCGCGACCCAAGGCAGCGGAAGTGGAATCACGCTGCTTCTGCAGGTTCGCGAGGTTCGGCTCAAAGCAGCGGCGGCAGCGGGCTTCATACATTCCGGCCGCGCCTACTACGACGAGTTCGTCGCTCTCCACCAGTCGCTGAGTGTGCTTGGCAGGATTGCCGCACTGCATGCAGATGGCGAGCGTCTTCTGAATCTCATCGGCCACGGCGAGAAGCTCTGGCATGGGATGAAATGGCCGCCCGAGATAGTCTGTGTCCAGTCCGGCGATGATGACGCGCTTGCCCATGTCGGCGAGACGGACAGAGAGGTCGATGATTCCTTCGCCGAGGAACTGTGCCTCGTCAATGCCAATGACCTCGCTGCGCCAGTCAAGCATCGCTTCCATTTCGGCGGAGTCCCTGACACTCTGGCTCGACATTTTGAAATCACTGTGGCTGATAATCTGGTCGTCCGAATAGCGCTTGTCAACGCCGGGCTTGAAGACCTGCACGCGCTGGCGCGCGATTTCGGCACGGCGCAGGCGGCGAATCAGCTCCTCGCTCTTGCCGCTGAACATGGGTCCGCAGACCACTTCAATCCAGCCAATGTTTCCCTTGGTAAAATTCATTTCGAGATCCGCCCTTTACGAACTTCCCACCATGCATACGTGAAGAATAATGCAGACAGCCAAGCGAGAGTAATGAAGAACCAGCGCACCCAGCCCGCGGAGAGCCCCTGGACCACGCCGATGGTTCCAGCGGCGGCGGCCAGCCACCACAAGAAAGCTACAAATCCGAGGCGGCGGCGCGCGCCTGCTACTGCCTTTGGATCAAGCTCAGGCTCGGTCATGCTGTTCCTCTAAACGGTGAGATGGTTCCAATTCTCTCACGCAATCAGGCGAATGCGAGTGCGCGCGAACGCTTGCGGCTCAAGTATTCATGGAGATCGTCAAAGGTTGGAAATACCTGTGAAGCGCATCCCAGAACCCAGCCGCTGACCTGGTCGGCCGGCAACTTGGTTACCAGGTACACAGGGAGTCCGCGGCGATAGGCCACGGTGAGTTCACCCTGCGTGCCCGCACCCTTGCCCGCGTGCTCGTCCCAGTAGGCCACCAGGGCGTCACAGCGCTCTTCGACCCAGTCGAGATCGTACTGAATAATTTTGCGAATGGTCTGCTGGAATCGGGGCAGATCGGTTTGCTTCCAGCTGCGGAATTCGCGGACTTCCTGCTCAGTCAGGTCTTTTTTCTCATCGAGCGCGGGATCATAGACTTCATGTCCGAGTTCGTGGAGAAAACGCGTGACCTCAGCCCGCCAAGCTTTGCCATGGTCGGGGGAGTATTCGATGGCACCACAGAGATAAATCAGCATTTGAAGGGGCCTGCCAATTCCGGCAGGAGTGTTGATTGTCGTTCGACCCGCGGCCCGAGGTCAACCAGAAACTTGCACACGACGTTGAATAGACGAGGAAAGAGGGGCCGCAGAATGCAGCCCCTCCTGACCCTAGCGGAAGAGATTGGTGCGCGCGAGGTCAAGGACCTCATCGCCGCGACCGTTCAGGATGGCCTTCACCATGTACAGGTTGAAGTCCACAATCTGGTTGAGTTGGAGAGACGGCGGCATGGCAAGCTCCTGGCGATTCACGCGAACATCAAGCAACGCGGGCCCCTTGTGTGCGAGCACCTTCTCCAAAGCCGGGCGCACCTGTTCCGGCGATTCGCAGCGGACACCGAGGATTCCTGCGCCTTCGGCAACCTTGGCAAAATCAGGATTGATGAGGGCAACGTCGTGGTCCAAGAATCCGGTCGCCTTCATCTCCATCTCCACAAAACCGAGCGAACTGTTGTCAAAGATTACGATCTTCACGGGAAGATTCAGTTGGCGCAGGGTGAGCAGATCTCCCATCAGCATGGCGAAGCCGCCGTCTCCGGAGAGCGTGATCACCTGGCGATCAGGATGCGTCATCGCCGCGCCAATTGCCTGCGGCAGTGCGTTGGCCATGGAGCCATGGTTGAATGAACCGATGATGCGTCGCTTGCCATTCATATGGAGATAACGCGCAGCCCAGATGACGGGCGTGCCCACATCGACGGTGAAAATGGCGTCATCGGCGGCAGCAAGGTCCAACTCCTTGGCGAGGAACTGGGGATGAATGAGGTTGCTGCCGGGAGTTCCCGTGGCAAGATCGTCGAGGCCCTTGCGCGCTTCGCGATAGTTCTGCTGCGATTGCTCGAGATGGCGTGCCTCGGTCTTCTCCTGCAGCAACGGCAAGAGCGCAGTGATGGTCTCCTTGATGTTGCCGGTAACGCCGAGATCGACGTGGGTGCGGCGCCCGATCTGTTCGGGACGATTGTCGATCTGCACGATTTTGGCGCGCTCAGGATAGAACTGCTGATAGGGGAAATCCGTGCCCAGCATGAGCAGCGTGTCACATTCCTTCATTGCGTAGTAGCCGCTGGAAAAGCCCAGCAGACCGGTCATGCCAACATCGTAAGGATTGTCATATTCGATGTGTTCTTTACCCCGCATGGCGTGCACGATGGGAGCTTTCAACGCGGCGGCCAGTGCAACCAGTTCATTATGCGCTCCGGCACAACCGGCTCCGCCGAGGATAGTGACCTTCTTCGATTCATTCAGCACCTTGGCGAGTTCATGCAGCAGCTCATCTCCGGGGCGGATAGAAGGATTGGAGTGACGGTAAGACGCGATACGGAGTTCATCGTGAACAGCCTGGTGCAAAGCGATGTCCCCGGGAACAACAATGACGGCAACTCCGCGACGAGAAAGAGCTGTCTGAATCGCAATCTCAACAATGCGGGGAATTTGCGAGGCAGAGGAGACCAGTTCGCAGTAGTGGCTGCACTCCTTGAAGAGATACTCGGGATGTGTTTCCTGAAAATAGTTGCTGCCAAGTTCAGAGGAAGGGATTTGCGCAGCAATGGCGAGAACCGGCACGCGGCTGCGATGACAGTCGTAAAGGCCGTTGATGAGGTGCAGGTTTCCGGGGCCGCAACTGCCGGCGCAGACCGTGAGATTGCCCGTGAGCTGGGCCTCGGCTCCGGCTGCGAACGCGGCTGTTTCTTCATGCCGCACGTGAACCCAGCGCATGTTCTTGTGCTTGTAAATGCTATTGGTAATTCCGTTCAGTGAGTCTCCGGCAACGCCATAAACGCGTTCCACGCCGGCAGCAGCAATTGCATCGACAATGACTTCAGCAACAGTCTTTGACAAGGTATTTCCTTTCTAGAATAGCGGCGCAGGCGGACAGATAACCGCTGCGGGCAATGTATAAGAATGTCCAGGAGAATCGAACGGATTGAATTCGAGATACGTGCATTCAGAAGAGGCCGCGAGAAGTCCGTTTGCGCGGGCCTATAGGTAGTTGATTCGCTCAAAGGCCTGTGCGTTGCAGAATCCGCGAAACCTACTTCAGGTGAAAGAGCGTGGGCAGACACTTTCCGGCTGGCTCTTCAAATATCTGTGTAAAGGCCCCGGCGTTGGCGGGATGCTCGGGGCCGACGTAGTAGGTGCGCACGAGAGAGCCGGTCTCCACATAGTGCTGCCCTGCCCAGTGCACGAAACTCGCGGCGGGTTGCACGACGCCAGAGGTTCCGACGACGAGCATTACGGTGCAACGCTGCAGTTCTTCGAGTATGCGGTCCAGATGAAATGGCACCTCGCCGAACCACACAATGTCGGGGCGGATGCGTCCGCCGCAATCGCAACGAAGGTGCACGGCCTTGGTGAGATAGAGACGCGTGTCTGCGAAGGACGCTCGTTTGCATCGATCACAGCGGGAGCGGAAGAGCTCACCATGCATGTGGACGAGATTGTGCGAACCAGCACGCTCGTGCAGATCGTCCACGTTTTGCGTGCAGAGGAAAAAGCGCTCGCCAAGACTGCGCTCGAGTTCGGCGAGCGCAAGGTGGGCAGGATTCGGTTCGGCCTCAGCAGCGGCCTTGCGACGCAGTGAATAGAACTGCCAGACACGTTCAGGATTGCGCTTCCAGCCGCGAGGAGAAGCTACGTCCTCCACGCGCTCGCCCGCCCAGAGGCCGTCTGAGGCGCGAAAGGTGGCGAGTCCACTCTCAGCGCTGATGCCTGCGCCAGTAAGCACGAAGACGCGGTCATCTTCACCGATCGAAATCTGTTTGCTCTTGCGCGTCATCTACTTTGCTCCCAGGCCCTTCGACTGTGCCTGCAACGAGGCGGGAAGATGCTCCAGCACGAATGCCCAGTCATGGCCGCCAGGATAAATGTGCGCCTCATGCGGAACGCCGCGAGAGGTGAGTAGCTTGTCCATGCCCTCAGTGCCACGGTTCAATCGATAACGGTCGCTGGCACCGCAATCGAAATAGATTGTCAGTCGCTTCAGTGACGCTGTGGTGGCTGCGCGCGCCAGTTGAAATGCGGAGTTCTTTTCATAGAATGCCATGTCCAGGGGATCGCCGAAAATCTCGCCCACCAGCTTGCGTTGCCAATCTTCGGCAAGCTCACGCGACGGGCGCTCAATGATTGCGGGCATGTTGGCACTGACAGCAGCGAACTTATCAGGATATTTGAAGGCATAGTGCAGCGCGCCGAAGCCGCCCATCGAGATGCCCATGATTCCACGCTGCGAGCGCGTGTTGCCGATGCGATACTTCTTCTCCATGGCAGGAAGAAATTCCTGCAGAAAAAAATCTTCATAGCGGAATTTACCATCGCGGGAGTTGATGTAGAACGACGTGAAGCCAGCTGGAGCTACGAGAACGAATTCGCCAATTTTCTTTTCGCGCATCAGTCGGTCATAAACGGACCAGCCGCCAAGGTTCACGAGCGATTGCTCATTGTCTCCGAGGCCGTGCAGATAGTAGCTGACCGGATAGCGACGATCTTTCTCCTGCATGTAGCTGGGCGGCAATATGACGCAATAGGGCACCGCCCGGTGCAGTATCTGGCTCTGCAGCGTGGCGCACTCGACCTTGGAATGAGCGACGGCAGACTGGGAAAAGCCCAATGAACAGGAAAGAAACAGGAATCCAAAGATGGAAATTCTGCGAAACGCAGCTTTCATTTCACTCCGTGACCATAGATTGAGGAATGTCGATCTGCACTATTCATAGCGCAGGGCCTGCACAGGATCGAGCTTGGCGGCACGAGCCGCGGGATAGATTCCAGCAACGATGCTGACCAGCACGGAGAACACTATGGCTCCGGCAACAAGCCACAGGGGCACGGTCCAGAGGTTTTCCGTTGGCATCTTCATGATCTTGTGCAGATAGATGTTTGTGCCGAGATTGATGGCGCGGCCAATCAACCAGCCGATGGCAACTCCGAGCAAACCTCCGGTCAAGCCCATTGTGGCGGCTTCGGCGAAGAAGAGTTTCTTCACGTCAATGTCGCTGGCGCCTAGCGCCTTCATGATTCCAATCTCGCGACGACGCTCCAGCACTGCCATTACCAAGGTGTTAACGATGGCCAGTGACGCAACGGCCAGGGCAAGCGAGCCGAAGATTCCGAGGAACATATCGAGCACGGCAAAGAAGCGGCGCATGCTGCGCGTGGCGTCGAGATATGAGTAGGCAGAGTAATTCATCTTCTTCACCGACTCCTCGACCTTCTCCGCATATGCAGCAGACTTCATGCGCACGGTGAGCATGGAGTAATTGCGAGCGCCGGGGGTGGAGCGGACGAGTTGCTGGGTATCAGCAGGCTGCATCAGGTTCATCTGCTCGGCGGTTTGCGTGGGCAGAAAAATACGGGCGCGGCTGATCATGCGCATGCCGCCGAATGGCTCCTCGTCCAACAGGCCGACGATGGTGAATTGCTTCTCCTGCCGCTCGATGCTGAAGCTGCCAGCGGCGTCGCCGCTCTGCCGCTGAGCGTAGCGGATGGTGAGCGTCTTGCCGAGCACCGCTTCAGGATTGGGATCAAGCTTCTTGGCAAAGTCGCGTTGCAACAGAACTTCATTGGCCGTGGGAGAGCTGAAGAAGCGGCCCTTCACCTTTTCGACCGAGTCCTCATCGCGCGCCGACTGCGGCAATCCGGCGAGCATGGTGAAGTTGGTTTTATCGCCATACTGCACATCGGCGGTAGCGCGCACTTCGGGCGCAACCTCCTCGACGCCGGGCAGCGCTGAGATCTTTGCACGCGCATCATCATTGAGAGCGGGAGACTCCTCGGGCTTTGCGTCCGCGTTCTCGTCCATGTTGCGGATGTCCTGACGGCTGGTGACAAAGACCGTCTGGAACATCCCGGACTTCATGAGCTGGTGATTGGCGAAGCCTTGCAGGCCGATGCCGAGCGAGAGCATGGCGACCAGCGAAGCCACGCCCACGGCGATCCCCATGGTGGTGAGCGCGTTGCGCAGGCGGGCGTTGCGCATGTTTCGGGCGGCGAGTTCGAAGAGATCCTGGCGATTCATCGGGCTGCCTCCATTCCAACAACGGGGCGGTTCATTGTGCGGCCTCCACGGCGGAGACCAGGCGGCCGTCAGCCATGTGCAGAGCGACTCGGGCATAGCGCGAGGCGAGCGCCGGATCGTGCGTCACCATGAGCACGGTGACTCCCATTCTTTCGTTGAGATCGCGCAGGATGCTCATGACCTCCTGACCGTTGCGGCTGTCGAGGTTTCCTGTAGGCTCGTCGGCGAGCAGCACGGAAGGACGGTTTGCGAGCGCGCGCGCGATGGCTCCGCGCTGCTGCTCTCCGCCGCTCAGTTCGGTGGGCTTGTGCGTGGCGCGGTGAGCAAGGCCGACGGTGGCAAGCAACTCGTGCACACGTTCACGCCGCCCGCCGCGTGGAGTCTCAGCAAAACGCAGGGGAAGCTCGATGTTGTCAGCCAGTGTCATGGTGGGCACAAGGTTGAACGATTGGAAGATCATGCCGACGGTGAGGCGGCGGTAGCGGGCCAAGGCCTCCGAATCCATGGTGCTGAGATCGCGCCCGTCCACGGTGATGCGGCCCGCGCTGAGGCGGTCCAACCCGGCGAGCAGGTTCAGCAACGTGGACTTGCCCGAACCGGAGGGGCCGAGCAGGGCGGCAAACTCGCCGCGCGCAATGGTGAAGCTGACATTCTCCACTGCGTGTACGGTGGCGTCTCCCATGGTGTAGTAGCGGCTGGCACCCCGAGCCTCAATGGCCGCTGCGGTTTCTTCGCTCATTCTTCCCTGCTTCCCTGCTATGAGTTCCTATGCCTATTGGACGCAACACCCAGGGGATACGGCGCAAAAGGCCTGCAAGTTCTGCGAATTAGCAGGAAATCGCAGGGGACGCTTTTTCCGGTTGACCCCGGCTGCGCTCTCTGGTTAGGATCATATACACAATGACGTCTCTCCTACATCATCGCCATCATCACCATCATTCGGCGAGAGTGTCGGCGGAGACGCGTGGATCCCTGTAAAAAGGCAATCATCCAAGCAACTGACCCGCTGGCGCAACCTTCCAGCGGGTTTTTTCTTTTAGCCGCTGCTCGTGGACGCTCCAGTAAGGCCAGCCAAAGAGGAAGAGGAACAATGCAGATCGACTTTGAAAAGATGGGGGGACTCGCCCCGGCGATTGTGCAGGATGCCGACAATGGCGAGGTTCTCATGGTGGGCTTCATGAACCAGGAGGCGCTCGACAAGACGCTTACGGGCGGCTACGTGACCTTCTACAGCCGCACGCGGAACAAGCTCTGGACCAAGGGTGAGACCAGCGGCAACCGGTTGCGCCTGATCTATGCAGCCACCGATTGCGACACCGACACGGTGCTGTGCAAGGTTCGCGTGGAAGGCGACGGGCTGGTTTGCCACGAGGGCACGCGCAGTTGCTTCACCAAGCCGCTGGCGTTTGCGGAGGTCTCTAATGGCTAAGATTCGCCTCGGCATTCCGAAAGGCTCCCTGCAGGACGCGACGATTGCGTTGTTTGCTGCCGCGGGCTTCAAGATCTACGCAAATGGCCGCTCGTACTTCCCCACCACAGACGATCCTGAACTGGAGTGCATGCTGATTCGCGCGCAGGAAATGGCGCGCTATGTGGAGCAGGGCGTGCTCGACGCCGGACTCACCGGGCTGGACTGGGTCGTGGAGAGCGGGCGCAAAGTGGAAGCCGTCTGTGACCTGATCTACTCCAAGCAGAGCCGCGGCAAGGTTCGCTGGGTGCTGGCCGTGCCGGAAGACTCCACCGTACAGCGCGCCGAAGATCTGGAAGGTAAGACCATCGCCACGGAGCTGGTAGAGGTCACGAAGAACTACTTTGCTTCCAAGAACGTTTCGGTGCAGGTGGATTTCAGTTGGGGAGCTACTGAAGTGAAGCCTCCCATGCTAGCCGACGCGATTGTCGAGGTAACAGAGACGGGCAGTTCGTTGCGCGCCAATCGGCTGCGCATTGTGGAGACTGTGCTGGAATCGAACACGCAGGTGATTGCCAACAAGAAGGCGTACGCCGATGAATGGAAGCGCCGCAAGATCGACAACATTGCGCTGATGCTGCAAGGGGCTATTGCCGCTCAGGGCCGCGTAGGATTGATGCTGAACGTGCAGCAGAAAGATTTGCAGGCGGTGCTTTCGGTGCTGCCCGCTCTGAACTCGCCCACCATTTCCGCACTGAGCAACTCGGAGTGGGTTGCGGTGAACACGATTCTGGAAGAGACCGTGGTGCGCGACGTGATTCCGCGGCTTAAGGAAGCGGGCGGGACCGGCATTGTCGAGTATCCGCTGAACAAGGTGGTGATGTAATGAAACTGCTCAGTGGCGAGGAGGCGGCAAAGGCCGTCGTCTCGCTCTCCCATCGCTACGCGTCGTTTGACCCTGAGGTGGAAAAGACGGTTGCCGGAATTGTGAGCCGGGTGCGTCGCGAAGGCGACTCGGCGCTGAAGGAGTATGCGCACAAGTTCGACGGCCTGGCCGACGGCGCATCCATGCGCGTGACGCCGGAAGAAATGCAGGCAGCGCTGGGCATGGTGAGCAGCGACTTTATCAAGGCCATTGAGACAGCCGCGAAGAACATTCGCAACTTTGCCGAGTGGCAAATGCCGCGCCCGTGGATTCGCACGATTCATCCGGGGATGCGCGTGGGGCAGGCGATTCGCCCACTGGAATCGGTGGCTTGCTACGCTCCGGGCGGTCGCTATCCGCTGCCTTCCACCGTGCTGATGACGGTAATACCCGCGCAGGTTGCGGGTGTGAAGCGCATTGCAGTAGCCTCGCCACGGCCTGCGCCGGAGACACTGGCGGCAGCGGCAATCATTGGAGTGACCGAGTTTTACCGCATCGGCGGCGCACAGGCGATTGCTGCGTTCGCTTACGGGACGAAGAGTATTGCCCCGGTGAACAAGATCGTCGGCCCCGGAAACACGTACGTCACGCTGGCCAAGAAGATGGTGGCGTTCGATTGCGGCATCGACTTTCTGGCTGGTCCAACGGAGATTGTGTACTGCGCCACCGAGGGTAATGCCGAGTTCATTGCCAGCGATTTGGTGGCACAGGCCGAACATGATCCGGAGGCGCTTGCAATCTTTGTTACGGCGAGCACGCGGCTGGCGAAGGCCGTCATCAAACACGCCGATGCGATGGCCGCGGACAACGTGATTGCCAAGCAGTCACTGGCTGCGCGTGGCGTGGCCCTTGTGGCCAAGAGCCGCAAGCAGGCCATTGAGTGGACGAACGAACTAGGCGGCGAACACGTCACTGTGCCTCCCGAGGACGTGTATGACATCAAGTGCGCGGGCTCGATCTTTCTGGGCGACTACACGGCACAGTCGCTGGGAGATTACGCCAGCGGACCGAATCACACGCTGCCCACCGGAAACGTGGCGCGCTATCGCGGCGGGCTGAATGTGATCGACTTCGTGCGCATCATCACCTTGCAGGAAGCGAACTACAAAGGCTTGGAGAAGATTGCGCCCACCGTCACCCTGCTGGCCGAGGCCGAGGGTTTGAAAGGTCACGCCGCAAGCGTGCGAGTGAGGCTGAAGAAATGAGCGGCAGCCTGCGCGCGCGGCGCGTTGTGGAAACCTTGAAGGAATATCATCCTCCGCTGGGGGGGCGCGACGGACTGCGCCTGGACTTCAACGAGAACGTGGATGGCTGCTCACCTCGCGTGCTTGAGACGCTGCACTCCATCACGGCGGAGACGCTGAATAAATATCCTGAGCGCGAACCGGGAGAGCAGGCAGCGGCCAAGCATTTTGGCGTTGACGCTGAGCAAGTGCTGCTGACCAACGGTGTGGATGAGGCGATTCATCTGCTCGCCGAGACTTATCTTGAGCCGGGCGACGAGACGCTGATTGCCGTGCCTACCTTCAGCATGTATGAGATTTATGCGCTGGCGACTGGCGCGACGGTTCGCACGGTGCAATCTGGCGCGGCGCTGGAGTTTCCGGCGGCCGAGATGTTACGGGCGATCACGCCGAAGACGCGCCTGATCTGCATTGCGAATCCAAACAACCCGACAGGAGCCATTGCCACGCGCGAGCAATTGCTGGCCATTGTTCATGCTGCGCCGCAAGCTGCGGTGCTGATCGATGAGGCGTATGTGCACTTTGGCGGAGAGAGTTTACTGGATCAGCTTGGCGCGAATGACAACTTATTTGTCAGCCGCACGTTTTCCAAGGCGTACGGACTTGCGGGTTTCCGGCTGGGAGCGCTGATGGGATCGGCTGCGCAGTTGACGATGCTGCGTCGCGTGGCTTCGCCATACAACGTGAACGGCGTGGCGCTGACCTGCCTGGCTGCTGCGCTCGATGACCGCGAATACATTGCCAGCTACATTGCGCAGGTGCTCGAAGGCCGCAGCCAACTGGAGAGCTTCTATCAGGAGCGTGAGATTCCTTATTGGCCTTCACAGGCGAACTTTGTGCTGGCCTACTTCGGTGAGTATCGCAAGCAGTTTGTAGCCGAGATGAGGGGGCGCGGCATCCTGGTGCGCGACCGCAACAGCGATCCGGGCTGCGCGGGATGTGTACGCATCACGCTGGGCAATCGCCTGCAAACGCAGAGGCTCTTACGGGAGCTACCCGAGGCGCTCGCCAGCATTGGCTTCACGCCACAACCGCTTCCCACCATGGCCGCTAAGGAGACGCGATGAGCAAAGCTGCGAAGACATTGCCGAGAGGCACCGAGCTCGAACGCATCACCACCGAAACGCAGATTGCGCTGGCGCTGAACATTGACGGCACCGGAATCTACAAGGTGGAGACCGGCATTCGCTTCTTCGACCACATGCTGGAGCTGTTTACGCGGCACGGCGGATTCGACCTGGCGCTGGCGTGTCGCGGAGATCTCGACGTGGATCAGCACCACACGGTGGAAGATGTGGGTATCGCATTAGGCGAAGCGTTTGACCGAGCGCTTGGCGACAAGAAAGGAATTCTGCGCGCAGGATATTTCCTGATGCCGATGGATGAGACGCTGGGCATTGCCGCCGTTGATCTGAGCGGCCGCGCCGCCTGCGTGGTGGAGACGAAGGTTCGCGTGCGGCTGGTGGGCGACTTGCAGACCGAACTGGTCTTCGACTTCTTTGAGGGCTTTGCCCGAGGCGCGCGCGCCAACGTTCATTTGAAGACCATGTATGGCCGCTCCAACCATCACAAGATCGAGGCGCTGTTCAAGGCCTTTGCCCGCGCGTTGCGCGCGGCGTGCAGCAAGGATCAACGGCTGGCGGAGATGCTGCCCTCCACCAAGGGGCTTCTGTAGATGATTACCCTGATCGATTACAAGGCCGGCAACCTGACCAGCGTGCGCAAGGCGTTCACCTTTCTTGGGCAGGAGTCGGTGGTGACGGAAGATCCGGAGGTGGTGCGCAATGCCGAAGCGCTGGTGCTGCCGGGAGTGGGACACTTCTGCACCACGGAGCGGCTGGCCACCAGCGGCGTACGCGATGCGGTGCTGGAGGCGATTGAGCGCGGCACTCCGTTTCTGGGCATTTGCGTGGGGATGCAGTGGCAGTTCGCGGGTTCAACCGAGGCTCCGGAGACCGCGGGGCTCAAGCTGTTCAATGGTCCGTGCGAGCGCTTCAAGACCGAGCTGAAGGTTCCGCACGTGGGATGGAACCGGATACGCCGCACCGCGAGCGGAGAACATTCGCGCCTGCTGCGTGATGTTCCGGACGGCAGCTTTGTGTACTTCACGCACTCCTACCGGGCCCCGGTGGTGGAAGGCGTTGCGGCCATAACGGATTATGGCGAGACCTTTGCCGCGTGTGTAGAGCGCGAGAATGTTTTTGGCACGCAGTTTCATCCGGAGAAATCAGGAGACGCGGGATTGCGCATTCTGAAGAATTTCTGCGGCTACGCGGCAAATAGGAGCGCGCGATGAGTACAGGAATCACCAAGCGCATCATTGCCTGCCTCGACGTAACGCATGGCCGTGTTGTGAAGGGCGTGCAATTCGTGGACCTGATCGACGCGGGTGATCCGGCGGAGCTTGCGCATCTCCACGCCACAAGCGGAGCCGACGAGATTGTGCTGCTCGACATTACAGCCACCAGCGACGCGCGTCCCATCCTGATTGACGTGGTGCGACGCACGGCGCGCCAGCTCTTTGTGCCCTTCACGGTGGGCGGGGGCGTGCGCTCGCTCGATGATGCGGCAGCGCTGTTCGACGCCGGGGCAGACAAGATCAGCATCAACTCAGCGGCCATCAAGAATCCTGAAATCATTACGGAGATTGCCGAGCGCTTTGGCTCGCAGGCGGTGATTGTCGCGGTGGACGCCAAGCGTAAATCCGGCGCGGCGAACAACAACACGGTGGCTGCCGAGGTCTATCTGGCGGGCGGCAGGGTTGCGACCGGACATGATGCAGTGGCCTGGGCACGCGAGGCTGAGTCGCGCGGCGCTGGAGAGATTCTGCTCACCTCCATGGATTGCGACGGAACGCGCAACGGCTTTGACTGCGGACTGACGGCAGCGGTGGCGACGGCAGTCAACATTCCTGTGATCGCCAGCGGCGGCGCAGGCTCCGGGCGTCACTTTGTAGATGTCTTCAAAGACGGATGCGCAGATGCCGCACTGGCCGCTTCCATCTTCCACTTTGGCATTCATGACGTGCGGGAGTTGAAAGCGGAGTTGCAGCGCGAAGGCATTCCGGTGAGACTGCCGTGTTGAAGAACAGGTTCCAAAGTTTCAAGGTTTCAAAGTTTCGCAGGTAAGAGCAATGCAGAACAAGAGCAACTACCCCACCCTAGCCAACAGATGGCTAGGATGGGGCACCCGAGACAAGTTCTCTTAGGACAATCGAATGTTAATTCCCTCAATTGATCTCATGGGCGGCAAGGTCGTCCAACTGGTGCAGGGCGAAAAGAAAGCCCTCGAATTTGATGACCTTCAATATTGGATCGACCGCTTTCTCGCTTATCCAATGGTGCAGCTCATCGATCTGGATGCGGCCATGGGTAAGGGTGAGAATACAGCGCTGATTCATCGCATCTGCCAGCATCTGCCCGCGCAGGTGGGCGGCGGAATCCGCTCGGTGGAGGCTGCCTCGAAGATGTTGCAGGCGGGAGCCAAGAAGGTCATCATCGGCTCGGCGCTGCTGAAAGGCGGTGCGGTGGACGTGGAAATGGCGCAGGCCCTGGCCCACTACGCGGCTCCGGCTCGGCTGCTCTTTGCCGTGGATTCGCGTGGCGGCAAGGTCTCTATCAAGGGCTGGAAGGAAGGGACGGCGCTTACTCCCGAGGAGCTGATGCGGCAGACCGACGAGTACTGCTCCGGGTACCTGTACACGCACATTGATACGGAAGGTACGATGCAGGGCTTCCCCTTTGAGGTGATTGCCGGGCTGAAGGCGGCCACCACACGTAAGCTGATTGTGGCCGGAGGCATCAAGTCCATGGACGAGGTGGAGCGGCTGGATGCGGAGGGCGTGGACTCCGTGGTGGGGATGGCCGTGTATACGGGCGCGATGAAGGCCTGACGTGTTCCATAAGGGCAAGGATTGAGTGGAATATGGACTGTGGTGAAAATTTCCTAAATCCCTATGCGCGTTTGGGAATCCAACTCTGTGGATAGACCCTTATAGCGGCGTTTTCGCGCTTTTGATACCCTGAGCGGTGGGATCAAGGCGGTTATTCACGTCAGCAAAGCCCCGGAACCCCGGGCCAGGAGCAAAGTGTCACAGGCTCAGATCATTTCATCCGAAGTTAGCTCTAAAACCCAATCCAAAGAGCACACGTTCGATCTTTTTCGTCGTTGGGGATACCTCCAGGCGGATCTCGACCCGCTTGGTCATTTCCTGCCTCTCGCATATCCGGAGCTGAAGATCAGTGGCCCGGACGCGGACCGTGCGCGGGAGATTTATTGCGGCAACATAGGCGCTGAGTTCATGCATATTGCCGATGCAGAACGCCGCCAGTGGATCATCGATCGGCTGGAGGGCGAACAGCCAGAGGTGGACACGAAAGCCATTCTGGACCAACTGCTGGAAGCAGACATCTTTGAACAGATGCTGCAGACGCTGTATATCGGCACCAAGCGATTTTCGCTGGAGGGCAACACCGCGCTGATTCCGCTGATGGAGGAGATTCTTTCCGGCGCAGCCTCCCATGGATGCGAGGAGTGCGTGATGGCGATGAGCCATCGCGGACGCCTGACCGCCGTACGCAACACGGTGGGGCGCTCCGCCACGGATATCTATGGTGGTTTTGAGGACGTTGATCCGCGCTCCACGCTGGGCGGCGGCGACGTGAAATATCACCAGGGCGCGACCGGATATCGCGAGTTCAACGGCCAGCGCATGAGGATTCACCTGGTCAGCAACCCCAGCCATCTTGAGGCAGTGGACCCGGTTGCGCTGGGGAGGGTGCGCGCAAAACAGACGCGGCGAGGTGCCGAGGGCAGGCGCCAGACGCTGCCCATCCTAATGCACGGCGACTCGGCTTTTGCCGGTCAAGGGATTTGGGCGGAAACGCTGAACATGAGCTATCTGCCAGCCTATGACGTGGGCGGCACCATCAACATCATCGTCAACAACCTGGTGGGATTCACCACCAATCCGAGCGACTATGCCAGCGGCCGCTTTGCCAGCGATCTTGCCAAGCGATTGCCCATTCCGATCTTCCACGTCAACGCGGAGCAACCCGAGGCGGTGGTTCGCATTGGCAGGCTGGCCCTTGAGTATCGCTACAAGTTCGGCTCTGACGTGATCATCGATCTGATTGGCTATCGCCGCCACGGACACTCTGAGGTTGACGACCCCACGATCACCCAACCCATTGTTTACGCCAAGATCAAGAATCATCCGCCGCTGTACCAGATTTACGCGCAACGGCTGGGCGTGGATGTGACTGAAAAGGTGGCCGAGGCCAAGGCGCGCTATCAGCAAGCCAAGGTGGATGCCAAGGCGATGACCAAGAAGCCGGTGCTCTACAAATTGCCGGACTACTGGGATGGATTCAAGGGTCGCAAGTGGATGCCCGAGCTTGAGGTAGATACCGGCGTTGCGCAGGAAGAACTGAGCCGCTTGGGAATGAAGCTGGGCGAATATCCTGAAGGCTTCCACATTCATCCCAAGGTGGCTGGTCTGCTGAAGCAGCGCCAGGAAATGGCTGAAGGCAAGCGCCTGATTGACTATGGCATGGGCGAGGCATTGGCCTTTGCCACCCTGTTAACCGGCGGAGTCCCGGTTCGCATGAGCGGCCAGGACTCGCGGCGCGGCACCTTCAATCACCGTCACTCCTACCTGATCGACATTCAAGACGAGAGCGAATACATGCCGCTGCAGCACCTCTCGCCGGAGCAGGCGTGGATTGAGATCTACAATTCCGAGCTTTCCGAAGCTGCGGTGTTGGGCTATGAGTACGGATTCAGCCGCGACTTTCCTGAGGCGCTCACGCTCTGGGAAGCCCAGTTCGGCGACTTCGCCAATGGCGCGCAGATTGTGATCGATCAGTTCATCAGCGCGGGAGAAGAAAAGTGGGGCCTGCTCTCGGGCGTGGTCCTGCTGCTGCCGCACGGCTATGAGGGACAGGGACCGGAGCACTCCAGCGCGCGCGTTGAGCGCTACCTGCAGCTCTGCGCACGTGACAACATGCAGGTGTGCCAGCCGTCGTCGGCCGGACAATACTTTCACCTGCTGCGCCGCCAGGCGTTGCGCAAGTGGCGTAAGCCGCTCGTCTGCTTCACGCCGAAGAGCATGCTTCGCCATCCGGATGCCTCCAGCACGCTTGCTTCGCTGAGCACGGGACGCTTCCAGACCGTGGTTCCAGACGCGACCGCTTCACCCGCAGAGGTCAAGCGCATCCTGATGTGCACCGGGAAGATTGGACATGACCTGGAGAACGAGCGCAAACGCCTGAAGGATACGAGCACCGCAATTCTCTTTCTGGACCAGATCTATCCTTTCCCTGAGAGCTCCATTCTTGCGGCTATTGCGCCGTACACGAATGCGCACGAGCTGGTTTGGGTGCAGGAAGAGCCAGCCAACATGGGCGCACACAGCTTTGTGAAACCACGGCTGCGCCGCCTGCTGGGCGAGAGACTTCCGGTGCGCTCCGTCAAGCGGCAAGCTGCGGCCAGTCCTGCCACTGGCTCTGCCAAGGCACACCAGATGGAGCAACATACACTTCTTTCTCTGGCCTTCTCCAGCTAGAGAGCAGGTACAACGGAGGGCCGCCCACCAGCCGCCCTCCGGTTGACGGAAAGGCAGCACAGGTTACAGACTGCATAAACGGCGTCGAAAGTGAGAGGTCAGAATGGTTAGCGAGACTATCACGCAAGGACTGAAGCCGTACCTGATTGGAGAAAAAATCCGGGCCCTGCGATTGAAGAAGAGCATGGGACTGGTTGAACTCGGCAAGCACACCAGCCTGTCGGCTGCACTGCTCTCTAAAATTGAGCGTGGCAAGCTGATTCCCACGCTTCCCACGCTGCTGCGCATTGCCATGGTGTTCAGCGTTGGGCTGGAGTTCTTTTTCGACAACAGCCGCAACCGTCATCTGGTGGAAGTAATTCGCAAGAGCGAACGCAAACGCTTTCCCGAGCGCCCGGGCTCGGACGCGAGCGCTTATTGGTTTGAGAGCCTCGATTTCAAGGCCAGCGAGCGCAAACTGAATTCTTTTTACGCGGAGTTTGAACAGATCCCCCTGGCGAAGTTGAAACCGCATCAACATCCTGGAATCGAAGTTCTATTCGTCATTGATGGCACGTTAAATCTGAAGATCGGCTCAGAAGATTACGAGCTGATGGGCGGCGACGCCATCTACTTTGATAGCTCCATGCCGCATTACTATCTGCGCGTGAATGAGCAAGGCGACTGCAAAGCGCTGGTTGTGACCGCCACTTAGTGCAGCGCGACCAATCGTGCAAGTGGACCACGTTATGCATTCGTGCGTGGTGCGCGCTCTGAGTTACACTAGGCCCCGATGCTGGCATGCAGGATCGCACGGCCCCGGAGCTCATCCCATGAAAACGCGACGCGTTCTAACCCTCCTTGCAATATTTTTAGGAACTGCGGCACTCCTTCAGGCCCAGCAACCGAATACCGAACGCAGCCAGAACTCCCAGCCAACTTTCAAGAATCATCGCATCGGTGAATCGGCGCAACAGTTCTTCTCTATTGCAAAGATGGCCGAGAAGGATGGAACACTTTCGTCCGAGTATTGCCGCCTGTATCTCGACGACCCAAAGGTCAAAAAGGCAATTGAGAAAGACAAAAGGAAGACTGGCGAGGACGCAACTGTTTCGGTCACGACGATGGATGTGGAAGGCTGCAACACCATTCGGGCGGCGCTCTCGGGACAGGACGTTGAGATCGAATTGCGGTATGCGGCGGAATTCGGGCGTGGAAGCGCACGTTTCGTCGACGGCCGGTTGGCCTCAGTCAACTTCGTGGTGAAAGTACCGTTCGATCATGTTGTGGAAGACATGACTGGCAAGTTGAACGCTCCGCCGCAACTGACGGTAGATACCATTCAGAATGCCGTTGGCGCCATTGTTAATGAGCGCAAGGCAATCTGGACACTGCCGAACATGCGCGTGAGACTCACCGAAATGCAGTCGTTGGAGGGTGATAGCGTCGGAACGCTGGTGTCGTTGGCAGACCCCGAAATGATGAAGCACCGAGCCAACTCGCTGAACTGACAGACAAGGCTCCACAAGACAATACAGATCACAGTGCGTTATTCTCATCTTGCAGCACGAGACACTGTGCGCGCCTAACGCCTCATTGGGCCTGTAGCTCAACGGTCAGAGCAGAGGACTCATAATCCTTTGGTTGTAGGTTCGAATCCTACCAGGCCCACCAATCGTTAAGACCTTTATTGCTCGGTGTTTGCCGCAGCCGATTCAATCTCGGGACGAATCCACGCTTACAATTGCGCCTCCCGCATAGGACAGCGCGCGGACTGTCAGAGTTAAGGCATCGTGGAACCACGCCGGATATAATCCGCTAGCTTGTAGGGCTTTTCCCGTAGAGCAAAACCACCGATATCAAGAGAAAATACTATTCATACATGACTCCCATAGGCTACCCGAAAGTGCTCGCAATCACGAAGCGAACAGCCGAGCTCTGCGGAACGCAGGCGGAACTGTACATGGCCGGATTTGAGCTAATCGCCGCCACCAGCGTGGCGGCTGCAAAGGTCATTCTCCAGACTGTAGCGGTGAAAGGTGTGATCGTCTGCAAGCATTCCTGGTCTGAGAGCGAGCGAGAAAGCATCGCGTCCGAGATTGCGGCATTCCAATCCTGCGCACCTGTCATCCTGCGCTGCTTCGGGTGCACCGGTTGCGACGAAGCAGCTGGTCTGGCAGGAGTGTTGCAGGACACCATGCCCCTGAAGCAACTCATCTCTGCAGTGAAAGCCTCCTCCAAGTCATAGTCGGACCTTCACTGAGTAGCTGAATCTCAGAGTTGGCCAATTTGGTCCGCTTAAGTTCAAGGCCAAGACAACTTGCATTCGGTACAGAGAACCTTATACTTCTGTGATCAAAGGAGAATGGTTCCCTGGTGCCTGAATCAAACAGCCCTGCCGAGCAGCACGAACTCTCCCCTACGGACCCTGAGTTCCGATTGTTGTTTGATGTCGCTCCAGGTCTGTTTCTGGTTCTGCGCCCTGATACTCCACATTTCACAATTGCCGCCGTCACAGAGGCATACCTTCAGGCGACGATGACACGCAGAGAACGGATCCTCGGCAAGGGACTGTTCGAAATTTTTCCCGACAATCCGAATGATCCGTCGGCGGACGGAGTCGCCAATCTGCGCGCTTCGTTGAACAGAGCAATTTCACACAAGCGCGCCGACAAGATGGCAGTGCAGAAGTATGACATTCAACTGCCGGATGGCAACGGCTTTGAAGTACGCTACTGGAGTCCGGTGAACACGCCTGTGTTTGACGCAGGCGGCAAGCTTCTCTACCTCATCCATCGTGTGGAAGACGTAACTGAACTGGTCCAGCTCAATGAAATAAAACAAAAACATATGGCGGCTGCTGAAAAGCTGCAGTCCGAGGTGTTGCGCACCACGGGTGAGCTGATGTCAGTATCGAAGATGCTCGACGCAGAACGTGAGGCTCGGGCAGCCGAACATGCCGCCAGAGACCGTGAAATGGCCGCGGAAGATGCCCTTCGAAGAACAGAGAAGCAAGTAGCGGCCGGACGAATGGCCGCGATGATTGCTCATGAGATTAACAACCCTCTGGAAGCGATGATGAGCATTCTCTATCTTGTGCGCATGGAGGCGCTGCCGGAAGGTGTTCAATCGCGTTTGGGTGAGATAGATCACCAATTGATGCGTGTGAGCCACATTACAAAACAGATGTTGGGGTTCTATCGGGAATCCGGCGCCCTGGAGTCCGCGCGGGTATCGAACATTCTGGACGAGGCCGCCAAGCTTTACAAGGATTCGCTTGCTGCTCGAAATGTCAGCCTGATCACTGACTACAGCGGAGACACCGAGGTGTACGTGAGACCCGGCGAACTTCGTCAGGTGTTCGCAAACCTGCTTTCGAATGCCCTCCATGTTGCGCCCGAAGGCTCCGCTATCCAGGTGGCGGTCGAGCGCAAGGAATGGAAGGGAAAAGGCGGAGTTGCCGTCTGTGTAAAGGACGAGGGTTCGGGGATTTCTCCCTCGAACGTTGAGCGTATCTTTGATGCGTTCTTCACTACCAAGCACGGAACGGGAACCGGGCTCGGCCTGTGGGTGTGCAAAGGAATCGTGGAAAAGTACGACGGAGTTCTCGGTGTGAATTCCAGTATTGAGCCATCCTCGCACGGCTCCTGCTTTACGGTGTGGCTGCCACGTGCTCCAACGCTGGCGTAGCGCGGGACCCATGTTTTGAACACCAGAGCAATTTCTTCGAAAACTTTGGTGCGTGCGTGTTCAGATTAACGATCTCTGTCAAAGTCAGGCGACGGAGTTCATCTCTGACAGTTGAGTCGCAGGATCTTTGCCTACCACCCACCAATCATTTTCCGTCTGCCAATTTCTTAACAATGGAAAAATTCATCTCGCGTGCGGGATGGATAAAGTCGCCGTAGTTTTTTTCTTCTCCACCGGTACGGTATCCCCAGGCATCGACGCCTGAAGTCCTGGTGGCTTCTACGCCATCGTAGCCATTGTCCATCAGCGATACCAATCCCCAGTTCTTCTGCTCTCCCACCATGTCAAGCCACCACCACCACAACATACCCACGTATTGGTTCGATCCGGTGACGGAAGACGTTCGCGAAAAGAGTAAATCCAGACGCTGACGGTAACGTTGTGCGCGCTCCTGCTGGGTCTTCATGTACCACGAGGCGGAAGCAACGTCTTTGTCCGTATGACGCCAGCGGCTTGAGTCCGGATTCGCCACCATCCCTTCCCAGATGATGAGCGGCACGTCTCCGGTGGCGCGCGTGATGTAATCCAACTGCTCCTGGCTGCAATCAGTGGTCACGCTCACCACGTCCTGGATTTCACCAGCGGCCCGGTAAATGGGAGCGCGCGCCGGAGCAAACCAGCCGCCGATGCTGGTGGGTCCGAAGAAGAGTCCGTTGGGAGCCACACGCTTCAAGGCGTCGCGATGCACTGTCAGATATTGACGGGCGATGCGGTAGAGAAACTCGTCGAGATCGGCAACCATGCGGGGATTCGCGCCTGCGCTGCGTGGTAACTCCGGACTGCCGCTGCCCAGCCATTTGTGCGAGCTTTTGCCGCTTTCATCAAGCAATCCGAGACCGTTTGGCCATGCGCCATCGCTATCGAAGGTGGAATAGCCGGAGTGCCACGCCTCATTCAGTGCGCCAATGGTTCCATATTTTGCTTTCAGGAAATCTCGCAGTGCGTACTTGGTATAAACCCTTTGATCGGAGTAACGCTGGCCCGCAGGAGAAGAGTAAGGGTTCACCAGTTGAATGGGAGCTGTGACCAGCGTCACATAGCCGAGGTGCGCGTGAGTTTTTTCCTTAGGATCAGTATCGAAATCAGGCCCGGGACCAAAGCCGCCAAGGTCGTCTGTGTCGTCGGCAAAGGAGCCCACATAATAGGGCGACTTCGATTTGGGAATCAGGTCCCGGTCGGTGGCGTATTGCTGATAAGTGTTGCCCACCCATGCAGGGTCGAAGACGTCGGGGAAATTAGCCGACGAGGAAATATCGCTGAGAGCCTGGCCATCGAGGCGGCCCATCAGATTCTTGAACACACCGTGCTCGCGTCCGGGGCTGGCCGAACTCAACGCCCGAGTGATGTAAGGAAACTTCACCGGCTGCGCGCCGCCCCATTCTGTTTCCTCATCAATGGGCAGCACCATGCGATAACTCCACGGCCCCACCAGGTTGAAGCCCCACGACCTGAGCCTGCGGTTCGCCTGCAGATTGCTTTCTGCGAGGCTCTTATACTTCGCGGCCACCCTCTTGTCGTAGGTGCTTCCGCGCTCGTCCACATGCTCGTCGCCGGTTACGCCCCACAGGCCGATCATCCAGAACGCATTGCCCTCCGGAGTGACCAGCACCCACCGCTTGCCGATTTTCTCCGTTCGCCAACGCCCGCTCCCTCCGTGTGGCGAGCGCAGAGCTGTCGTTCCGCCGAAGGTATCCAGGCGTGTTGCATCAATGTGAATGCTGAACGGCCGGTTGGCACTTTGCCCCGAATCCGATACTTGCACGTTGAACGTGAAGTCGCCGCCCTGCGTTGGCTCTCCGCTGAGCGATCCGTCAGCGCGTAACTTCAAACCGGGAGGAAGCTGACCCGTCGTTTTCCACGTGTACGTTTTCGTTCCGCCTGCAGCCGTGAAACGCACCAGGTAGTCATTGCCCACGCGCCCCCACGGCAGTTCGGGATTGCTGGTAACAATGGCGAGGCCCATGGCCGCGACGCGCAACTCCATCGCCTTGCTGGCCGAGTGCGCGGGAGAGGAAGCGTCCGTGACCTGCACGGTGAAGTAGAACTCTCCGGGCACTTCGGGAGTTCCCGCCAGCGTGCCGTCATCCTGCAACTTCAGTCCGGCAGGCAGCCATCCGTCGCGCAGGCTCCAGCGATACGGCGCGGTGCCTCCCGTGGCGGCAAGCGCCGCATGATAGTTTTCCTGATTAGTGCCGGGGGCGAGAGTATCGCTGCTGACCGACAACTGCCCGGTCAGGCGCGCGAAAGCCGAGCGCGAACTTTCGCAGGAGCCGAGCAGAACGATGGCGCAGAACGCTGCGACAAACTTGCTCGAACAAAACTTTCTCCACGCCATCTGCTCTCCACCGTTGTGTTCAGGATTGCACGTATCTTAACGCCAGCTTACATCCACGGTCTATGCAGAAAGCCGCGCCGCAACGCGCGCAATCTTGTATTCGCCGCGGGTGGGTTGAGATAAACTTTGTCGCAAAACCAGAGAGTCCAGTGGGAGGGCTCTAACGATGACGATACAAACAACAAATGGACAGTCCGCCGCCTTGGCAAAGTACAAGGAAGTGGCCGTCACCGGAGCGGGACTGATTGGGATTTCCTGGGCTGCATTGTTCCTGGCGAACGGTCTTCAGGTGCGCATCTGCGATCCACGGCCAGATCTGGAAAAGGCAGTGCGCGAAGGATTGGCCAACGCAACGCCTGCCCTGAAACAGTTGGGATACTCGACCGACGGATTCGATGGGCGGTTGCGCATTGAACCCAACCTGGAAGCGGCGGCCACGGGCGCAGACCTGGTGCAGGAGTCGGGACCGGAGAACATTGACTTCAAACGCGAGTTCTTCGCCAAGCTGGAGGAGTACGTAAAGCCGGACGCATTGATGTTTTCATCCACCTCCAGTCTGAGGGCCACTCACATCTCGCGGGACATGAAGAATCCCGGACGCATGATGGTGGGTCATCCGTTCAACCCGCCCCATGTCATGCCGCTGGTAGAACTTGTCCCTGGAGAGCGGACATCGCCGGAGGCAGTGCAGGAAGCGGTGAGCTTCTATCGCGCACTGGGGAAGGCGCCTGTGGTGCTGCATCGTGAGATCAACGGCTTCGTCGGCAACCGGCTGCAGGCCGCCGTGCTGCGGGAGAGCATCTACCTCGTGCAGCAGGGCGTAGTTTCCGTGGAGGAGCTCGACACGCTGATGACGAACTCGCTGGGCCTGCGCTGGGCCACCGTCGGTCCGTTCAAAGGCATTCATCTTGGTGGCGGTCCCGGCGGAATCACGCATTTCCTCAATCACCTTGGAGGAATGTTTGAGGGATTGTTCGGCGAACTTGGAGATGCACACATCAATCCCGAAACCATTGCTCAGCTGGCCAAGCAGGCGGACGAGGCCTACGGGCCAATGCCCAACCCGCTCATGACCAGTGAACGTGACAGCAAGCAGCTCGGAATCCTGCAAAGTCATGCCGCGGTGATGAAGAAGCAAACGGCGGGGAAATAGCTTGCAGGCCGAGTTGCGCGGCAAATCGCGGATTCGCAAGTTTGCCGCGGGAGGGCCTATCCCTCTTCAAGGGCCATTTGGCGCCATGCTAGACTTGTACGCTCGGAGGACGACACGATGGTGAGAGGCGGAATCGCAAGCGGCAAATCGCGACTAGCGGTTGCGCTCGTGATCTTCGCCCTGCTGGCATTCACCACGATCCGGACATCTCCGCTCAGCTCCGGACTTGAGCCCGGCGCATCGCTCTCCAAGACCACTCCCAAGCAGCGCCACCTTTCGGTTCGAGAGATGGACTGGACTTTGCCGCTCGTCAGTTCCCCGACGATCGTCCTTTTCGACTCGCACGACGATGTTCCCGCAAAGCTCGTTCATGCCTATTGCAACCAGTTTTCGGGCCTTTATTTCAGCTTGCCTCCTCCGGCATAGCTTACGATTCCTGCTTCTCTCGAACGTTGTCATAAAAGGCAATCTGTCCCTCGCGATACTTTGGTTGGTTAGGTTGAGCAACTGTCTTACTATGGGCGGCGTCTGCCATAGTAGATCTTTGCTTTTCCGGTGCCTGCAGGGTTTGCTGCTGCCATGCAAGCAGCCCCAAGACTGGATGTAAGCTGAATGAAAAATAGAAAGCTGCAAGTGCTCGCGGTTGTTCTCGCGCTCATAGTCGTAGGCGTGGTTGTTGGATTTGTTCTCCCTGGGCGGCACTCTCATGCCGCCGAGACCGTCTCGGATATTCCCGTCGCCGCAACGGTGCCCGTGGAGCGCGCTCCGGTTGCTAACACGCTGTCCATTGCCGGAGAGTTCCTGCCTTGGCAGGAGGTGGAACTGCACGGCAAGGTTGCCGGATACATCAAGAAGATCAATGTGGATATTGGCGACCACGTGCGTGCCGGACAAACCCTGGCGGTGCTCGAGGTCCCCGAGTTGAACGCCCAGGTGGAAGGCGCTGCCGCCGGTATGCGTCACAGCAGCGACGAAATCAGCCGGGCACAAAACGAAGTCTCGCGGGCGGAAGCAGCTCATGCCTCGCTGCACGCCGCCTACGACCGCCTGCATCAGGCGTCGCTGGCCCGCCCGGGCCTGATCGCCGAACAGGAACTTGACGACGCAATGGCAAAGGACCGCACCTCCGAGGCGCAGGTGGAAGCAGCCAAATCCGGCCTTTCTGCTGCTCAACAACAATGGCAGATGTCCAAAGCGGCTCATCAGCAGATCACGGTCATGCAGGATTATTCGCACATCATCGCTCCCTTCGATGGTGTGGTCACCTTCCGCTACGCCGACACCGGCGCGCTGATTCAGGCCGGAACCTCCAACGCCTCCTCCACTCCGGTAGTGAAGGTGGCACAGGTCAGCGTGCTTCGTCTCCGCATCCCTGTTCCAGAGTCGATTGCGGCCGGCGTGCGCGTAGGCGACGCAGCACAGGTCAGCGTACAGGCCTCTGGCGAAGCGTTTCCGGGTACGGTCGCGCGCTTCACAGACTCGCTCGACCGCTCCACTCGAACCATGCAGGTGGAAATTGACGTGCCGAACAAGGACTACCATCTCTCGCCAGGCATGTTCGCCAATGTGACTCTGAAAACTCAGAACCGGCCGAACGCGCTCACCGTTCCGGTAACTGCCGTGCATCGCAGTTCCACGGCTGGCGCAACGGTGCTGGTAGTGGACGCCAGCAATCACGTGCAGGAACGCACGGTGCAGATTGGCGTGGAAGATGCAAGCCGCGTGGAAATACTCGGCGGCGTCAGCGAGGGAGAGCGAGTAATTGCCGGCAATCTGACGGCGTATCACGCGGGCGAAGCGGTACAGCCCAAACCGAGCCGAATGGCGAATGCACAATGGGCCACACCGGGAGGAGACCAGTAATGTCTGGCTTCTCCATCAAGTACCCGTTCTTCATCATCATGCTCTGCCTTATTATCCTGGTCGTCGGCGTTGCCACAGTCGCACGCATGCCGGTGGACCTGTTTCCGAACATCAACATTCCCGTGGTGGTGGTCGCCACGTTTTACTCAGGCATGCCGCCGGAGCAGATTGAAGCAAACATCACGAATCCGTTTGAGCGCTTCTTTACCCTCGGCAGCGGCATCGATCACATCGAATCGCGCTCGCTGACCGGCGTGAGCCTGGTGCGAGTCTACTTTCAGCCCGGCACCAATCCTGACGCAGCCGTCAGCACAATCTCAAATCTGGCGATGGCGCAGCTCAGGAGACTTCCTCCGGGAACGCTTCCTCCCGTAGTGCTGAAGTTCGACGCGTCAAGCCTGCCTGTGTGCCTCATCACGCTGAAGGGCGAGGGGTTGAACGAAACGCAGTTGCACGACCTTGGTCAGTTCAACGTGCGCAACCAGGTGGCCAACGTTCCGGGCGCTTCAGTGCCGCAGCCCTTTGGAGGCAAGTACCGGCAGATCCAAGTCTATGTTGATCCGGTCAAACTCGAAGCTCATCAACTGAGCCTGATGGACGTGGTGCACAGCATCAACGAAGCCAATGCCATCCTGCCCGCGGGCGACGTGAAGATCGGTCCGAAGGACTACAACATCTACACCAATAGCCAGATTCCCACGACGGAAGAGATCGACCGCGTGCCTTTGAAGACCGAGGGCAACGCAGAGGTAGTGGTTGCCGATGTCGGGCAAGCAAAGGATGCGGCCGCCATCCAGACCAACATTGTGCGCGTTGACGGCCAGCGCTCCGCGTATCTTCCGATTCTCAAACAGGGCGGCAACAGCAATACCATTGCGGTGGTCAGCGGAATTCGCAGTCGCATCAGCGACCTGCTGGACGTGCCGAAATCACTGGTTGCGCGCGTTGTGTTCGATCAGTCGGTCTTCGTGAAGACTGCAATTGGCAACCTGGGCAGCGAGGGCGGTATTGGATTGGTGCTGACAGCGGCCATGATCCTGCTCTTCCTTGGCAGCGTGCGTGCCACCTTCGCCGTTATGCTCTCGATTCCGCTATCGGCGCTGGCCGCGTTCATGGCCATCAACGCAAGTGGTGGGACCATCAACACGATGGTGCTGGGCGGACTTGCACTGGCCTTCTCGCGCCTGATTGACAACTCCGTGGTGGTGCTGGAAAACATCTTCCGCCATCTTGAGATGGGCGAACCACCCGAGGTTGCCGCAGAACTCGGAGGCCGAGAGGTTGCGCTGCCCGTGCTGGCCGCAACCTTTACGACCGCGATCGTGTTCTTCCCTGTCATCTTTCTTTACGGTGTCAGCCGCTTTCTGTTCACCGCGCTGGCTGCCTGCGTTGTGTTCTCACTATTCGCTTCGTACCTGGTGGCAATGAGCGTAGTGCCTCTGTTCTGCTCCAAGTTCATGCATCACGAGGAGGCGGACGAGGAAATCGGCCAGCGCGCATCATTCTTCAAGACTTTTGTATTGGGTTTTGACCGCTTCTACAACCGCATGCTCGGCCGCTATGACGTTGCCGTGGGACGCACACTGCTGCGGCCTGTCGCAACCGTGGTCGGCATTCTCGGCGTGTGCCTGTTCAGTTTCGGACTCTATCCACTGCTAGGCGTGTCATTCTTTCCCCGCACGGATCCAGGACAGTTCGTCATCAACGTAAAGGCCCCTACCGGCAGCCGGTTGGAATTGACCGAGCAGTACATCAAGCACGTTGAAGATGACATTCGCGAAGTGGTTCCTCCACAGGAACTGGGGATGATCGTCTCCAACATTGGCATTACGCCGGACTTCTCAGCCATCTACACCAGCAATTCCGGACAGCACACGGCGTTCGTGCAGGTGAGCTTGAAAGAAGGCCACAAGACCGGCAGCTATGAATACATGAGCCGGGTGCGCCGAAAACTTTCCGACGATCTACCTGAACTCAACACCTACTTCCAAGCCGGGGGATTGGTAGACGCCGTGGTCAACATGGGCTTGCCTGCTCCCATTGATATTCAGGTGAGTGACAACGACATGCACGCTGCATATCAGACCGCGTCTGAGTTGGCGCAGAAGATTCATGCCCTGCACGGCGTGAGCGACGTTCTAATTCCACAAGACCTCGACTATCCCGGCATCCAGTTGAATGTGAATCGCGAGATGGCCGGTCGGCTCGGCCTCAACTCACGCGAAGTGGTGAACAACGTCATCACCGCCATCAATTCAGACGCCATGATTGCGCCGAGTTACTGGGTGGACCCGGCGAATGGCAACAACTACATGCTTACCGTGCAATATCCGGAATCGCAGATCCAGTCGATGAACGATGTGAAAGAGATTCCGCTGCGCGCGGGCAAGGGCCTGAACACTGCGGAATTACAGGCTGTAACAGCAGTGAAGACCATGAACACGCCAACCGAGGTGGATCACTACCAACTACGTCGCGTGATTGATGTGTATGTCTCGCCCGCAGGCGAAGACCTTGGCCGCCTTGCCAACCAGGTGGACAAGATCATTAAGGACACGCACGTCAGCGCGAATACCAGGGTCACCATGCGCGGCTCGGTGGAAGGCATGCGGCAATCTTTCAAGAGCTTCGGAATCGGCTTGCTTCTGTCCGTCGTGCTTGTCTACTTGATCCTGATGGCGCAGTTCGCATCGTTCAAAGATCCGTTCATCATTCTGTTGGCGATCCCTCCGGGCATCACCGGAGTGATTGTCTTTCTGTTGTTGACGCACACCACTCTGAACGTGATGTCACTGATGGGCGTCATCATGATGACGGGCATCGTGGTGTCAAACAGCATTCTCATAGTGGACGTTGCGCGAACCCTGCGTGCTGAAGGGATGGCGGTCCAGCAGGCGGTCTCTACTGCGTGCAGGATGCGACTTCGCCCAGTGCTGATGACTTCGTTCGCAACCATACTCGGCATGATTCCAATGGCGCTGGCCCTGGAGGCCGGGAGCGAGCAGTACGCACCGTTGGCCCGCGCAATCATTGGCGGACTCACCGTGTCTGTGTTTGTAACCGTCTTCCTGGTGCCCGCCGCTTACTTGCTGGTGCATCGCCGCGAGGACGCAGTGAAAGAGGTGAAGGCATAATGCGGAGAATAAAGATTTTTCTCTGGATGGGACTCGGACTGCTGTGTAGTGTTGGCGCGGCCCAAGTGCCGGCACCGCAAAATCACGCCGTGCGTCTCACCATCAGCGATGCCGAACAGATCGCAATACGAAGCAATCCAAATGTCAGCGTCGCCCGGCTCGCCGCCATGGCGGGACGCGAGGTGTGGAGGGAGAATCGCTCAGCACTGCTGCCCTCGGCTTACTCAAACCTCACGGCAGTAGACACCAACGCTGGCAATCGCATCTCTGCCGGAGCGCTGAACAATCCGGTGATTTACGAGCGAGCCGCTTATGGAGCGACGGTGGCGCAGTTGATCACCGATTTCGGCCACACGAAGAACGTTGTGGCCGGAGCGCGCTTTCGCGCGCAGGCGCAGGACCAGGCTTCGTTCGCAACCGCGAATCAGATCAAGCTTGCAGTCGATCGTGCGTTCTACGGCGCGATGGGAGCCGCGGCCGTGCTGAACGTGGCGCGACAGACCGTTGCCTCACGACAATTGTTGTCAGACCAAGTGAGCGTACTCGCGCAGAACAAGTTGAAGTCTTCGCTGGACCTTTCTTTTGCAAACACCAACCTTGAGCAAGCCCGGCTGCTGCTGCTGGATGCGGAGAACCAATACGACAGCAATCTCGCCTCGCTGGCCGATCTGCTCGGTTACCAGGAGGCACCAAATTTTGAATTGATCGACGATGCTCCGGGACTCACTCCGCCCACGACCGACGTTGGGCCGCTGGTCTCCGCAGCGTTCTCGCAACGCCCCGAAGTGAAGGCGCAGGACTTGCAGATTCTGGCAGCACGAAAGATGGCTACCGCCGCATGGGAGCAGTCGCTTCCGAGCATTCGCGCACTGGGCGCAGTTGGGCAGGCACCAGTTCGTGATCCCCACATTACATCATGGTATGGCGCGGTTGGAGTGAACGTTGAGATTCCGATCTTCACCGGGCTGCGCATCTCAGCACAGACGCAGGAAGCAAGATTGCAAACGGAAGCCGAGAATGAACGGCTCGCGGGATTGAAAAATTCCATCAGCCGCGACGTGCGTACCAGTTGGCTGGCGGCGAACACGGCCTACCGAAGGTTGAGCGTAACAGCCTCGTTGCTGGAACAGAGCAAGCTTGCGCTCGACCTGGCGCAGACGCGTTACAAACTCGGACTGGGTTCGATTGTGGAGGTGAGCCAGGCGCAGTTACAGGCGACCGAAGCGGAAATCGAAAATGCCCGCGCGCGCTATGACTACCTGTTGGCGCAGGCCATCATTCGCTTTGAGACCGGCTCGATGTAATAAGAAAGTCGACCGGAAATGGAACGGCCTTAGCGCATTCCTCGAATGGGTCCAGCGCAAGTTGAATTTCTGCGCCGCGAAGCACATTTCAACGCCAAAGCTTGATACGTTACATGCGCGTAGAAGCCAGTTACTCGCTTGCGCCAAACGTTCAAAGAGGTCTCCGCATGTTGTCGAAGTGTCTCAACCCGCGTTGTTCCGCAACTTTTCAGTATCTGGATCAAGGGCGGCTGTTCCGGATCGATTTCAACGAAGCGGCCCGGAGAAGAGCTCCTTTGGGAGCGAAGCAGAACCCTGCATTCCGAAGCAAAACTCATCCCATTGAGCATTTCTGGCTTTGCCAGGAGTGCGCGCAAACCATGACTGTGGCGCTCGACGAATGTGGCGAGGTCCGCCTCATCACGCCCCCTGAGCGCCAAGCACCCCTGTGGGCACCACGCGAAAGCCTTGAAGCCCGTGCTTTCTAGTTGAATTTCGAAACTCTATGCCGAGCGCTTGCCGTCTACGAGGACAGTTCCCGGCGTGGACGCAAAGAACTGGAAGGTAGGCCGGACATACTGGCCGATGATGGCGTAGTAGCGGATCGTCAGCAACTCCCAGAACATCTTGACGCCATCCACGATGGGATTGATCTTCGACCGGTCGTCATTGGCCCACTCCACGGCAACTTCCGTCATCGAGAGTCCGAACTTGCGGGCAATGAAGAGAATCTCCGGATCGAAGCCCCAGCCCTCAATCTGCTGCCGGGTGAAGATCACCTCGGCGGCCTTGCGGGTAAAGGCTTTGAAACCGCATTGCGTGTCTTTATAGGGCAAGCCAAGTGTCAGGCGCAGGATCAGATTGTAAGCGCGCCCTACGAACTGGCGCAGTAAGGACTGACGCTTCGTTTGCGTCTCCGCCAGCAGCCAGCGCGAGCCAAAAGCGACGTCCGCTCCTTGCTCGAGCGCACGGATCAGTTTGTCGGATTCGTAAATGGGGGAGGAGAAATCGGCATCGCTGAACAGCAGAATATCGCCACGCGCATTCAGCATTCCGTTGCGAACGCTGTACCCCTTGCCATGATTGCCTGGATTCTCCAGCAAACGAATTTCAGGGGCCTGCGCCATGTAGCTTTTCACAATGGCAGCCGTGTCATCGCTTGAACCATCATTGACCACAACGATTTCAACTTGCCAGCCCTGTTGGCGGACGTACGACAGCGCCTTTTCGAGACCGGGGCCGATGCGCGCGCTCTCGTTGAAGGCTGGCAGAATGATGGAATAAAGCAATGGCATGTAAGGAGTTTGACGCTCTTTGATTGTAATGTAGTTGTAACCGCAGGGCCTAATAATAACGGATTTACAAAATGGAATCTATGCGGCATTCTCGCGCAACGCCAGCATGGCAAAGAATTCGCTGACAATGGTGCCGTCCCACAGGCCCCCCTCGGCTTCCGACATCATTGTTTCATGCGCCTGTTCGTGCGAATGCGCGGCCTTGTAGGGACGCTCGGTGCGCAGCGCGTCGTATACATCCACCACCTGTAAAACCCGCGCCAGCAGAGGGATTGCCTCGCCCTCAAGCCGGTCCGGATACCCCGTACCGTTCCAGTGCTCGTGATGATGCCGGATGATGGGCAGCACCATGCGCAACGAACGCAGCGGCTTGCAGATGTTTTCTCCGATGACGGGATGTTGCCTCATCAATCTCCACTCGTCAGCAGAGAGCAGGCCGTGCTTCTTCAGAATTTCATCCGAGATCGCAATTTTCCCGAGGTCATGCAAAAAACCTCCGCGCCGCAATGCCAGTTGTTCGTCTTCACCGAGCCCCATGTAGCGGCCGAGTTCGCTGGCATATTCGGCAAGCCGTTCGCAGTGTCCTTCCGTATAGGGATCGCGCGACTCCACGCTTCTGCCTAAAGTGCAGAGCACGGTGTCGGCGTTTTCCAATTCGTCGGTGTAGTCCTTCACGCGCAGCAGAGACGCGGCGCGCGCAAAAAGTTCGACGGGAAAGATGGGCTTGTTCAGGAAGTCGTCGGCTCCAGCTTCAATGCCGCGAATTTTGTCTTCGCGGTCGCTGAGCCCGGTAATCATCACCACCGGTATCAGGCGTGTCTCGGGAGAATCCTTCCACTCGCGGCAGAGTTCGTAGCCGCTCTTTCCCGGCATGATGACATCGAGCAACACCAGATCCGGCGGGGTGCTGCGCATGATCTGCTCGGCTGCCGCGGCGTTTTCAGCCACCATCACCTCGTAGCCTTTACGGCTCAGAAGTTCGCGCATCAGGAGCGCGTTATCGAGGTGATCGTCCACAACGAGAATTCGCTGGGCGCGGCGTCGGGATACTTCAGCCATTTGAATATATGAGCACTGAATGAGTGCTTAAGGTTGCCATCGCGCGAAAGACAATTGCAGAAAGAGCAAAGCAGCGATAGTCTGCTGTGCATGTTGCCAAACAGTTTTCAGCTCAAGAAGATAACGGCAAACGTGTGCCTGGCTCTGCTCACACTGTTGGCGATTACGCTGCCCGCTAGTGCTGCGGCCAAGCCGAAGACGCATGTCATCAGCTTCGGAAAGACCACGGCAGTCAAACTCTATCTCGGTCCCGACGAAGAGAAAACACAACCCATCAAAGTACGTGCGCTGTTTGTGGACGCGAAGCTGAAGGAGTTTGTGACTGGCGAAGTCCACGAAGTGACCGAGCGATTGTTTGTGGTGCGGCGCGCTTACAGGTTGAACAACAACCTGCCGGAGGACGAGGCGAAGGCTCCGAACTGGGTGTGGGAGCGCGGCGGATGGCTGATGGTGGACCGCTTGACAGGCCGCGTTGCGCAGCTTTCGTTCTACGAATTTGACCCGTTCTATTCGCAGGCAAGCTGGTTCCGCGACTATGCGGCGTACTGCGGCGTCAGCGATAGCGGCGACAAACTGAGCGCGGTGGTGATGCAGTTAGGGCGCAGAAAACCAGTTTTGAAAAAAGAGTTGGGAACGACGAATCAGGGCGAAATGCCGGATTCCGAGTGCGAGCCGCCGACCTGGGAGAAGAAGCCCACGCGGGTCACGTTTCGGCCAAAACATGGAGAAAAACAGGTTTTTTCGATCTTCGGGCATGCCTGGGACGCCGCGCCTGGTTCGGAAGAGGAATAGCGAAGGATTTACTCTCAGGGTAATCGTTCAGGGGCGTAAGTTCACTATGTTGACAATTGTTTGAGAAGTCTCCGAGACGATTGCCTACATGGTAACTATTTTGCGAGTGATGTTTACCAAAGAAGAAAGCGGACCGATGGTCCGCTTTCTTGTGTCTAAAGCTGTCCGCCGTTATTGCGCGGGAGGCGGAGGCGCTGGCGCGGGTGGCGCATCCTGCGGCGGAGGCGGTGGAGGAACAGCATCCGGACGCTGCGGCTCCGGAGCGTTTCGCGGCGCAGGGGCGGGCGGCTGATTATGAACGATGCCCGGCTTATCAAACTCCACCTTCAGGCTACGATTGGCGATGACGTAAACGCGCACCTTCTGTACGTCCGAACCAATGCGCTGCTCGAAGTTGTACGTGCCGGGGACGAGGTAGAAGCGCTTCAGGTCGTGAGCACGTCCGGCGAATGCGCCGTTGATGTAGATCTGCGCATCGTTATCCGTACTCTTGATTTTTACCTCACCCAGCGGCCGTCCACCGTAGCCGTATGGTCCGTAAGCGTAGGGATATCCCCAACCGCCCCAAGGTCCCCAATATGGGCCACCCCAGTAGCCGCCACCGTAGAAACCTACGCCGATGCGCGGACCGGCAAAGGCCGCCGAAGGCAGCACCAGCAGCAGAGATGTGGCCAAGAGGCCGAAGAGAATTGCCCGTGTAAAACGTTTGTGCAGCATATGCAACACTCCTGTGAACTCCCCTAACAATCTATTGCCTTGCGATGAGAAGAAGGTTCCGTGAACCCAGCTCACCGAACGGCGACACTGCGTTAAACCCTGAGGCGGAGGAGTAGTTGCGCAGAATCAGGAGAATAGTGCGCAGCAAAACTCCGACGCTTAGACCCTCTCCGAGTGAGGCTGTTGCTGATCCACCTGGAGGAAGCTGTCAATGGTCTGAGTCAACTGTGACTCCACCTCATCGGCAATCAGCATGATGTCGCCAAGAACGAGGCTGAAGTCAACGCCGGAGAGGTTTCGCTGGATCGTCTCAAAGATGCTGACCTGGAGGAGGCGCGACTCTTGCACGACGAGCGGAGCGGTATAACCCTGACCGTGACGCAGCCTCCCCTGGGCGACGGCGCCGGGAGAGGGGATGGCGGGAGCCTCCATGTCTCTGACCTTGCGCAGGCGGGTCACGATGTTGCCGAGGATCTCACGGACGAAGCTGGTGCGCTCCTCGGGGGAGAGCGAAATGGCGGCAAGAGCGTCAACTTTCTCCACGCGCCAGAGCCAGCGCTCCACTGTCATGTCGGCATCGCGCTCCAGGATGGTAGCGACTTTCTCTTTATTGGAAATGGTGGAGCGCTTGCGATCGGTAGCCCTACTCTGGATCACCTTGAGGATATCCGCGATGGGAACAGGCTTTGCCAGGACCTGATCGACGTTATCCGAAATTGCCTGCATGGCTTCCGGCAAGTCTGGATAGCCGCTCAGAATGATGGTGAGCGCCCCGGGTTGGAAGTGGCGCATGGCGGTGACCACGGCGAAACCATCGCCAGCACCGGGCATATGAAGATCGGTGATGAGAACATCGAAACTATGCGAGACAACCTGCTGGAGAGCCTCTTTGACACCGCCGGCTGCGACGACCTCCAGACCATGGCGGGTCAGAGCTTGCGCAATGACGGTGCGGATATCCACATCGTCGTCAACTAATAGAACCTTCATAAGATTTCTCCCGTCGAATGGCTGTCATGCCATCAAGATGGAAGCGCCGGACGGGGGATGCTCGACGGCTACGGGGATGTTAGTTGTAGACAATCAGAATGAGCTGCGACACTCGAGGTAAGTGCGAAGCTTTCCGAGCACAAATATCTTACCCGCGAACCAAGAAATTCCAAGGACAAAGTGGTGGGAGCAGAGACGGCATCCGGCGACGGGAGGTCGATAGCCCTGCCTGCTGGTGCTGCTCAGCCTACGCGACGGGTTTCTGCCATAACCTCATCAAGCGCGGAATCGAGGGCTTGCCCGAGGTGGGAGGCGCGGCTGGTGTACTCACTCTCAATGCCCTCGTACTTGCGGCGGAGCTGGTAATAGTCATCCGCGATATTCAGGGCGGCGAGAACGGCAACGCGAAGAGAGTCCACGGTGGAGGTGTGCTGGGCAACGGCGCGCATCTTGGCGTCTACCAGTTCACCGAGGCGCTGGATGTACGCTGGATCAGAGCCGCGCAGGTGGTAGCTTTCGTCGTAAATCTCAACGCGAATGCTGTCTTTCTCTTCTGCCATTCGGTTCCCCTCTCCTCTAGACGGTTCTGTCTTGCTCACCCACCTTAGCCGCGCAAAAGACGCGCGTCGAAGGTGGGGCACCCGGTGTCTCTCATATTTCGTTCCCCACATTCGCCAAAGAAACGCGAATACGGGCCACCATTACTGCTGCTCGAGAATGGCGTCGACGTCGCCGAGAAGCTTTTCAACGCGACCGCGAACGTCAGCACGCTCCTGCCGCAGAGCCTGAAGCTGGTTGCGGAGAGTCTCGCTCTCAGCAGCCTGGGTCTCCAACTGATCGCGAAGGGTTGCGAGTTCCTGCTCGGCGGCGGCCTTCTCAGAGCGGGCAGCCTTCAGCATCTCAATGGTGCGGTAAACCTTGGTCTCAAGCGATTGGAAATCGCTGGCGGAACCTTCAAAAGCGAGCTGTCCTTCAGCCATGGAAGCCATGAACCCCTCAGAAACTTTCCGAACCCGTAAAAAGCTCGAACTAGCCGAAGTATAACGCAGAAATGTGGGCTGGGAAGAGTGTCAAGTGTGGAGAACTCACAAGGTTGAGCACAGGTTTGATGGGATTGCGGCGAGAGTAGCGGCGGAGACCGGAGCCAACCACACTGGAAATTAGCAATTGAGGAAGAATAGACAAGAAGTTTTGTGCAACCCTACCGGCTGCGGAAGTTCTAATATGTCAGAGATGAGCACGGCCAAAGAGGCAACGATCATGAAACTGAAACTAACTTTGCTAATCACGTTGACTTTTGCACTGGCCAGCTACGGACTAGCGCAGGGGAAGACCACGGCAACTCCCGCGCCAGCGACTGCGTCCCCCGCACAGACTACGACGGCCACGCCTGCTCCTGCGACGGCGACCCCGGCACCCGCGACTGCTGCACCGGCACCCGCCTCAGCCACGCCCGCGCCCGCTTCGGCGGTGCCTGCTCCCACCGCTACGCCTGCTCCGTCAACAGACAACTCGGGGACTCCAGCGACGCCGCAAGGCAACACTCCTGCTCAGAATGCGACGACCCCGGCTCCCACGGCAGCCGCGTCCAATACGCCTTCAGCAGCGGAGACTGCGGACGACAAGGCAGAAGGTAAGGCGGCTCCCTCCGAAAAGGCCGACAAGAACGAAAAGAGTGAGCTTGATTTCCCGCACGACGGCAAGACCGACGACGTGAACGCCATTGGCAACCGCAACGTGGGATGCAACAAGGGCATGGGCAACTGGTACTCGCTGGAAGGCCAGGTGCGAATGGGTAAGAGCTTTGCGATGCAGGTGGAGCAGAGCGCGAAGGTCATTAACGATCCGGTGGTGAGCGAGTATGTGAACCGCATTGCGCAGAACATTGTGCGCAACTCAGACGCCAAGGTTCCGTTTACGGTGAAGGTGCTGGACGACGATTCGGTGAATGCCTTTGCACTGCCTGGCGGCTACTTCTACGTGCAGAGCGGCCTGATTCTGGCGGCGGACAATGAGGCGGAACTGGCCGGAGTGATGGCACACGAAATTGGACACGTGGCGGCCTGCCATGCGGCAAGGCAGCAGACGCGCGGCAACCTGGCGAATATCGCGACGATTCCGCTGATCTTCATCGGGGGAGGAATTGGCTATGGAATTTATGAGGCGGCGGGAATCGGCGTGCCGCTGACGTTCATGAAGTTCCAACGCAACTTTGAGGCGCAGGCGGATTACCTGGGCGTGCAATACCTGTACGCGAGCGGATACGATCCACAGGCCTTCCCGCAGTTCTTTGAGAAGATTCAGGCGCTGGAGAAGAAGAAGCCGGGATTTGTAGCGAAGGCGTTTGAGACGCATCCTCCGACACCGGCACGCATGGAACATACGCAGCACGAGATTGCCACGATACTGCCAGCAAAGCAGCAGTACGTGGTGGACACTTCGGAATTTCAGGACGTGAAGTCGCGGTTGGCGCAGTTGGAAAATCGCCGCAAGGTGGACCAGGGTAAGGACAAGGGGCCGAGCCTGCGCAGGGCAAACACGAGCCAGGGCGACTCCACTTCACAGAATCCTGACGACCAGACGAAGACCGCGGACGACCGGCCTACCTTGAAGCGGAGAGATTAGAAGAGGCCAGGTTACACAGGTTGCAAGGTTGCACAGGTTAAAGGCAAGATCAAAAGCAAAGGTCAAACACCCCTCGATGAGCGAGGGGCGTTTTTTTGAGGGCGGTGCAATAGGCTGGCGCAACATCAATTTCCGGCCGAGGTGCCCTCTGGGCCGCATGGGAGATTTGTGCGATATAGGGGTCCTTCGCTGCGCTCAGGATGACACATCCAAAGAAAAGTCAACAATGACAACAGCAACGGAAGAGCGACAGCAACATGAGAATCAACACCGAGGATCAACAACACAGCAACAGAGGCACTGCGGAAGAGTTACAGTCCGGCTTCGATGCGGGAGCGGGGGTCGAGGAAGTCGCGCATGGCGTCGCCTACGAAGTTGAAGGCGAGCACGGCGAGCATGACGGCGAAGGCGGGAAAAAGGATGACGTGGGGAGAATCGAAGAGGTGCGAGCGGCCATCGTTGAGCATGGCTCCCCAACTTGGCACGGGGGGCGGGACGCCGAGCCCGAGGAAGCTCATGGTGCCTTCGGCGAGAATGGCTCCGGCCATGCCAATGGCGGCCTGCACAATGACTGGCTGCATGATGTTGGGCAGGATGTGGCGGGCAAGGATGCGAAAGTCGCTGGCTCCGAGAGCGCGCGCAGCTTCGACATATTCACGCTCGCGGGCGGCGAGGACCTGGGCGCGGACGAGTCGGGCGTAGCCGACCCAGCCTCCAATGACGAGGGCGAAGATGAGATTCCAGAGGCCGGGGCCGAGGAAGGCGACGAAGGCAATGGCCAGCAGGATTCCTGGGAAAGAAAGAAACGCGTTCATCACGATGACGTTGATGAAGCGGTCGATGAGTCCGCCGTAGTATCCGGCGAGCGAGCCGACGATGGTTCCGAGGAAGAGCGACCCGGCGACGACGGAGACTCCGACGATCATGGAGATGCGCGCGCCGTAGAGGATGCGCGAGAGGATGTCTCGGCCAAGTTCGTCGGTGCCGAAGAGGTGGTGCGCGGAGGGCGCCTGCAAGCGCGCGGCGAGATCGATGAAGGAGGGATCTCGCGGGGCGATGAGCGGTCCGAAAGCGGCGCAGAAGATGAAGAGCGCGATGAGCACGAAGCCGAAGAGCGCAAGCGGATTGCGACGCAAAACGCGAAAGGCGGGCATGAGCTTCCTCAGAGTATCGCGGTTGACGCGGAAAATCGAGCGCAAGAACGAAATCGAGCGCTGGTTGAGAAGCTTGGAGCGGCGCCGCGTTTTCCTACTTATAGGGGTCCTTCGCTTCGCTCAGGATGACACTTCTAAAAACGAGGCAAAAACAAGAGCAAAAGAAACAGCGAGCGGCTACTGGCGGATGCGCGGGTTGAGGGCGGAGTAGATGAGGTCGGTGAAAAAGTTGACAGCTACGTAGGTGAGGCCGATGCAGAGCAGGCAGCCTTGCACGAGAGCGTAGTCGCGATTGCTGATGGCGGAGATGGTGAGGCGTCCGATGCCGGGCCAGGCGAAGATGGTTTCGGTGACAATGGCTCCGGCGAGCAGGGCTCCAAACTGGAGGCCGAGCACGGTGACCACGGGGAGCAGGGCGTTGCGCAAGGCGTGCGCGTAGACGACGCGGCGTTCGCTGAGTCCCTTGGCGCGGGCGGTGCGAATGTAGTCCTGGCCGAGTTCCTCAAGCATGCTGGTGCGCACCATGCGGGTGAGGATGGCGGCGAGCGAGGCGCCCATGGTGATGGCGGGGAGTACGATGCTGCGCCAGCTTGCGGCTCCGGAGACTGGCAGCAGGTCGAGGCGGATGGCGAAAAGCAAGATCAGGATGGGACCAAGTGCGAAGTTCGGAAACGAAAGGCCGAGCAGGCTGACGAAGCTGAGGGTGCGGTCGTCCCAGCGATTGCGGCGGGTGGCAGAGTGGACTCCGGCGGGGATGGAGAGCAGGACGGCGATGAGCAGGGCGGTGAGCGCCAAGGCGAGCGTGGCGGGATAGGCCTGGGCGACAAGCGTGCCGACCGGCTTGTTGAGGCGCAGGGAGCGTCCGAGATCGCCGTGGAGAACACCGCTCCAGTAGTGAACGTATTGCACGGGCAGAGGCACGTCGAGTCCGTAAGCGTGGCGCGCAGCCTGGATGTCGGCTCCGGCCGCACCTTCGCCAAGCATGGCCTGAATGGGGTCGCCGGGGACAAGGTGGATCAGCAGGAAGACCACGCTGACGACGAGCCAGACGACGGGCAGCATGTAGGAGAGGCGGGTGAGCACGTATCGGATCATGGCTGGCTCACCGTGGCTGCATCTTCCGGGATGAGATCAACCTTGACGACTCCGACGCGGCGGCCTTCCATCTCAAGCACGGTGAAGCGGCGCTGCTTGTAGAGGAAGCTGTCACCGGGCTTGGGAATGCGCTGCAACTTGGCGACGACGAATCCGGCGAGAGTCTCAAAGCCTTCATCGCGCGGCAGGAGGAGGCGGTGCTGCGATTCGAGGTCGCGAATATTGAGTGCAGCATCGAGCACGATGGAAGTGGCGTTGCCGCGGGCAGAACGCGAGACATCATCGAACTCATCTTCAATCTCGCCGACGAGTTGCTCGAGCACATCTTCTACGCTGACCACTCCGACAGTGGAACCGTACTCATCCACCACGACGGCGAGGTGACGGCGGCGGCGCTTGAATTCATCGAGCAGATCGGGGAGCGGCTTGGTCTCCGGCACGACGAGCACATCTCGCATGATGTGGCGGACGGCGAGTGTGGGCACGGCTGGCAGCGGCTCAGAGGCAGACTGCGCACGGTGGATGCGGTACTGCATCCAGCGCATGAGGTCCTTGGAGTAGAGCACGCCGATGATGGCCTCAGGGCCGCGCGCGGCGTCATAAACAGGGATGCGCGAGTGCTGCTCCTCGATGACCTTGGCGATGGCCGCTTCGAGCGGCATATCTCCAGGAAGAGAGAAGATGTCGGGGCGCGGCACCATGATCTCGCGCACGGTGATGGTCTCCAGGTCGAGCGCGCGGTGGAGCAGCTCCTGCTGCAGGGTGGAGATGAGTCCATAGCGATGCGAGGCGGTGACGGAGAGTTTGAGTTCTTCGGGCGTGTGCACGCCGCCCTCGCGAATGTGATTCCAGCCAAAGCTGCGCAAGACCCAGCGCGAGGAGGCAGCCATGGTGCGCGTGACAGGCGAAAAGAGAGTAATGAAGAAGTCGAGCGGCCCGGCGACGGCCAGGGCAACCTGCTCGGTCTTTTGCAGCGCGATGGACTTGGGAACGACTTCGCCGAGGATGACGTGCAGGTAGGTGATGGCCGTGAAAGCCAAGGCAGTGGCCAGGGCGTGCGCGAAGAGGGCGGCGTGCGGCAGGCGCGCGAGAGGAACCTCAAGCAGGTGCGCCATGGACTCTTCGCCGATCCAGCCGAGAGCGAGGCTGGCCATGGTGACACCGATCTGAATGCCGTTGAGGACTTCGTCAAGCTTGTTGTGCAGTTTGCGGATGGTGCGCGCGCCAATGCGTCCTTCATCGATGAGCTGCTGGAGGCGCGTGTCTCGGATGCTGACGAGCGCGTATTCACCGGCGGCGAAGAAGGCGTTGCCGGCTACCAGCAGGATCACGGCGATGATCCGCATGAGCACATAGGTGAACAAAGCTAGGGCGCTCCTGAAAGAACCTATAGTACAAGGTTTCAAAGTTTCAAGGTTACACAGGTTTCGCAGGTTAAGAGCAAAGGCAAGAGCACGGATGGAGGAAGAGAGTTGATTCCACCTTAACGCCGCAAACGGCAGCGGCGCGAAGGTGGGGCACCCGGCAAGAGCAGGTTTCAAAGTTTCAAGGATTCGCAGGTTAGGGGCAAGAGCAGCCGGAAAACAATTGTGGAACTGAGTGGGGTGGGGATTCGTACAAAACAATGTGCGCGGCCGGAGTGCGTTTGAGGGCGGCGGCGGGTTGCAGGAGGCAGAATGGCGAACGGAAACGGAAAGCGCCGGCGGAAGACGATTTGGATTACGGCAATCATAGTGGTGGTTTGCCTGGTGGCGGCCCTGGGGCTGATGGCAGCGCGCAGCGGCGGCAAGAAGATTGATCCGACAAAGCTGGGTAAGGTAGAGCGCGGTGACGTGGTGAAGAGCGTGGTAGCCACGGGCAAGGTCGAGCCGATCACCAAGGTGGAGATCAAGAGCAAGGCCAGCGGCATTGTGAAGAAGCTCTACATTGAGGCGGGAGACCATGTGAAGGCCGGGCAGGTGCTGGCCGAGCTGGACCGCGTGGAGATGGAGGCGCAGGTGCGGCAGAGTGAGGCGCAACTGCAATCCTCTGAGGCGACGTTGCGCTCGGCGGAGGCGGACCTGGCGCGCTCAAAGGTGGACGCCGAGGGCGTAGACGTTCCGATGCTGAAGCGGGCGTGGGAGCGTGCGGACTCGATGGCGAAGCAGGGCGTGATCTCGCAGTCATCGCTGGACGACGCGGAGAAGAACTACGTGATGGCCACAAACAAGCAGCACGTGGCGCAGGCCCAGATCACGGTGAACTCGGCCAAAGTAGCGCAGTCGCGGGCAGACGTGAAACGCGCCGAGGCAACGCTCTCACAGTTGCGCGAGCAGTTGAGCTACACGACGATTGTGGCTCCGATTGACGGCATTGTGCTGTCTCGCGACGTGGAGGTGGGCGACGCGGTGAGCTCCATCCTGGTGATGGGCTCGGCGGCGACCCTGGTGATGACGATTGGCGATACTCGCGAAGTGTACGTAAAAGGCAAAGTCGATGAGAGCGACATCGGCAAAGTCTTTTTAGGACAGCCAGCGCGGATTCGCGTGGAGTCATTCAAGGACAAGACGTTTGACGGCAAAGTGACGAAGATTTCACCGATGGGCGTGGAGAAAGACAACGTCACTACCTTCGAGGTGAGAGTTTCGATCAACAATCCGGGCGGCGAGCTGAAGGCACTGATGACAGCGAACGCGGAGATGATTCTGGAAGAACACAAGAACGTGCTGAACGTGCCGGAAAGTTCACTGATCTATGACCAGAGCAAGTCGGCATCGGTGGAGATTCCTGATGCGAAAGAGAAAGAAGGCAAGCGGAAGGTTGCGGTGAAGGCGGGGATTTCCAACGGTGCGAAGACGGAAATACTGAGCGGATTGAACGAAGGACAGCAGGTGGTGTTGCAGTAGAAGCAAGGTTGCGCAAGTTGCGCAGGTTGCAAGGTTAAGGGCAAGAGCAACGGCGTGGGGGTTGTTGGAGAGGTGACCTGGGAGTCGCACGAGTGATTTGAGCAGAGCGGGGGTCCTTCGGCTACGCCTCAGGATGACACGTCATAAGCAACGGCGTGGGGGTTGTTGGAGAGGTGACCTGGGAGTCGCACGTGTGATTCGAGCAGAGCGGGGGGCCTTCGGCTACGCCTCAGGATGACACGTCATAAGCAACGGCAAGAGCAAGAGCAAGAGCAAGTGCAAAAGCAAAGAGCAAGTGCAAGTGCAAGAGCAAGAGCAAGTGCAAGTGCAAGAGCAAGAGCAAATGCAACTGCCCCACCCTAACCGCAAAGAGCGCGGTTAAGAATGGGGCACCCTCAGTGGTGACAGTGCCCCACGCGGCGTGACATGCGTGGGGCGTACTTTTGTGTGGAGAGTTGGCGTGGCGGGGGCAGAGTATTCGTGACAGAATTGCGGGTGAGCTCTGCGGGCGGAATGACACAGAGCAGGAGGCGCGACTTGGCGGCGACCAACATTGTCACACTGACGACGGATTTTGGCGGGTCGGATCATTTTGTGGGAACGATGCGGGGAGTGATTCTGGGGGTGAATCCTGCGGCAAACGTGGTGGACTTGTGTAATTCGGTCAACTCGTTTGATGTGCTGGACGGCGCGCTGACAATTGCGCAGGCGTATCGCTATTTTCCGGCAGACTCGATCCACATGGTGATCGTCGACCCGGGGGTGGGCTCCTCGCGGCGTCCGCTGCTGGTGACGACAACGCGACACTACTTCCTCGCTCCGGATAATGGCGTGCTCTCACTGGTGATGGAGCAGGAGGAGCGCGTGACAGTGCGGCACATCACGGCGGAACATTACTTTCTGCAGCCGGTAAGCCAGACGTTCCACGGACGCGACGTGTTTGCGCCGTGCGCAGGATGGATGAGCAAGGGCGTGGAGCCCGAAAAGTTTGGCGACGAGATCACCGACTATGTGCGATTCACTTTGCCGAAGCCCAAGCAGACGGGCGAGCGCACGCTGAAGGGCGCGGTGCTGAAGGTGGACAAGTTTGGCAACCTGATCACGAACCTGACTCCGGAAAACGCTCCGGCGGTGTTTGCTGCCGACGCGAAGGTGAGGATGCAGGTGGGGCAGGCAGAAGTGTCCGGCATTCGCGCGTCGTACGCGGAGGGACAGCCGGGAGAGCTGTTTGGCGTGCTGAACAGCATGGGATTCCTGGAGATTGCGTGCAATCGCAGCGCGGCCGCACACATTGCAAAGGCAGGGCGCGGAGCGGAAGTGGTAGTGGAGTTTTAAGCCACTCACGTCGACAGTAGCGGTGTGCTAGCCCCAGTCCTGGGTGGAGGGGTTGAGAGGCTTGACGCGGGCGTAGTTGTCCATCTTCGCGGTCCAGAGAAGAAAGCGCCACATCTGGCGATACTCGTGCCACATGATAAGTATGATTTGCCAGAGGCCGATTTTTTCCATCTTGAGCCCGGTGTAAGTCTCAAGACGCCAGCGAATATAGGGGCTGCGCCAGGGGGCGAAGCGATGGCCGCGAGTTGCATTCCAGACAAAGCGCAGGATGTACCACATGAGAACAGTATAGAAGAAGTGCGGGTTGCGCAGGTTACAAAGGTTACGCAGGTTGCACAGGATAAGAGCAACGACAACAGCATCAACTACCACAACCGAGAGTTCAGGTTGGGATAGTTGATGCTGCCGCCAGCTCTTGCTCCTGCTACTGCATCTTCGTCGGAGTGCACGTCCCGCCCTGCGCCGGAGGCGTTGGAATGCTGGTCATCGGTGGAGGCGTCAGCCACGGAATTCCCGTGAAATCGAAGAAGTCAGTCAGGTCCGGCTGCACCGCGTCGCGTGCTGTGAGGTGTGCCGTCGGCCCCATGAAGCGGTTCTCCACAAACTTGATCACTGCTGTGTGATCCATCGGAATGTGCGACACATAATGCCTGCGAGTGAACGGTGAAATTACGAGGTTCGGCAGGCGGAATCCTAACTGAGCGGCAAAGCCCTGCACCGCCGCAGCATCGGTTGACGTAGCTCCGGGTTCGCCCGCCTTCAAGTCGCAGTTGACTGTGGGCGTGCCTCCCGCCGGGACGCATGGCTCAAGGGTGTCTGGATTCACGGCAATCGTGCTGATGTCTGGGATGGTGACTCCCGTGGGCAGCGCCATGTTTGCCATGTTGGTCTTGTCGTTAGAGTGTCCGGGCACGGGCGGCACGTGGTCATACGGGCCGCCGCCTTCGTCATAGCTGAGGAAGAAGATCGTATCCGCGTTCGACCACGATTTGCTATTCATAAAGTTTCCGAGGATGGTGGCAATGCGCGCCTGACCCTGGAAGATGGACTGTCCCGACCCGGGATGCTCGTCATTCACGCCATAAGCTGCTTCAATGTACCCAAAGCTCGGCAGCGTTCCATTCGCCATGTCCGTGTACAACTGGCTCAGCGGCGCAATGTGCGTTGGATCGATGCAGAACGCGTTGGACGCATCGTTCACCGCCGTCAGCGAGCTGACCGTCGGGAAGACACACGCCGCATGCGTTGGGTTGGTGTACACATACTTACCCGAGTAGCCGAAGTCAGAGAATGTTGTCACCGGATATAGACTCGGACTCCCCGGATTGCATTCGTCGTTCGATACATCGCAGCCGTTCTGCGTTTCGGAGTAATAAATCTTCCACGATACCAGCGGAGTCGCACCATCCAGTTGCTCGAAAATTGTCTTCGTGGTGAGCGTGGTGGTGAACTTGTCGTCCACAAACGGATCCTTCACCAGGCCCTGCGTAGTGCCGCCCGTCATGGTCGCAATCCGGTTCGGCGTGCTCTTGCTTGACACCGGTGAAAACCAGCGGTCTGACACCGCAAACTGCGAAGCCATGTAGTAGTAGTAGTTCAGCTCCGGAGTGTTGGTCGTGCTCGTGTCCTGGTAATAGGCCATGGCACGCTGCCCTGCGGTGTCCGTGAATGAGCCATCGCCCGAACCGCTCTTCGCATAGTTCTCCGCGATGTGCACAAAGCCGTCCATGAGCATGCTGCGAGTCGTGCTGAAGTCATACCGGCTTACGTCGCCATAGCTCTCTTCCCACGCCGATGTCATGTCATCCAGGCAACTGCTGATGGTGTGGAAGAGCGGGAACGATACTCCCTCGTCGTTCACGTTGGTTGTGCTCAGCTTGTCGTCAATTCCGTCCACGTTGTAGGTGACACCGTCATCACCCACGTTAAAGCCATTCTTGACGCGATACGGATTCAGCATCCCGAAGTACGTGTCGAACGTGCGATTCTCCTGCATCATGAACAGGACATGATTCACCGAGGCTATTGTGCCAGTGGTTCCGACCGTCACCGTCACCGTCGCCGTGGCCGTTCCTCCGACACCCGTCGCCGTAGCCGTGTAGATAGTGGTCGCCGCCGGAGTCACCTTCTGCGTTCCGCCGGTTGCCGTCAGCGTGTAGCTGGTCGTATCCACGTTGTCGGTAATCACCACCGAAGTCGCCGCGATAGCGGTTACGGTCAAAGTCGAACTGCCTCCGGTTATGATTCGCGGCGGAGTGGCCGTAATGGTCACCGAAGGTTTGAGGTTGACCGTTACCGACGCCGAGGTTGTTCCGCCCGCGCCCTTGGCGGTGGCCGTGTACGTGGTGGTCGCATTTACGGTCACTACCTGTGTTCCACCGGTCGGCGTCAGGGTGTAGCTGTTTGCATCCACGTTGTCAGTGATTACCACCGATGTCGCACCTGAGGCCGTTGCCGTCAGCGTCGTCGTTCCACCGGCCGCAACCGCCAGGGGATTTGCCGTCAGCGTGATTGTGGGTCCGGTCACCGTGACCGTCACCGTCGCCGTGTTTGTTCCTCCGGAGCCAGTGGCTGCCACCGTGTAAATTGTGGTTGCCGTGGGAGTGACCTTCTGCGTTCCGCCCGAGGCTGGCAATGGATATTTATTGCTGTCCGTGTTGTCCGTAATCACCACGGAAGATGCGCCCGTCGCTGTAACCGTCAGCGTTGTGGACGCTCCGCCGGCGACCTGTGTTGGACTCGCCGTGATGGTAACCGTCGGTCCTGTAACTACCGGAGCCGCTGTACCCGTTCCGCATCCGCTGATAACCAGCAGCGCAACTACAACCGTCACTGCGAGCCAAATGCTCCGCAGGGATACCGAACTTCTATTTCGCATATTAGGATTCCTTCACAAGGCGAGAAGCTCAAGGTGCCAAAGAACGCCGACACTAGCCGACACTAATAAGACGCTGTGCTGAATCCGTAAGTTGTACTCACGCGGAATCATGCCGCGGGATTTGCGTACTGTGCTCTCTGTTCTCTCGAACGAATTCCGTAGTCGCCATCATTAGCCAGGGGCGGCTGGGGTACGCCACCCCGTGGTGCTGCTTAGAACCCTTCCGAGGCTTCGGCGGCTCAATCAAGCTCGCTGTTGGCTTGGATCGCTACCTTTGTCTCTCTTTCAGCACCGGTCGCTCCTGCTGTTCCCCTGCTAAACTTACCCCGTGGACGAAGAATCCCAGTTTGCCTTCGAGTTTTCAGCCGAGCCTCCCACGCGGCGCATCTACGGCGTGCGCGAGCTCGTCTCTGCCGTTCGCAACCATCTTGAAAAGGGATATCCCGACATCTGGGTGGAGGGCGAAATCTCCAACTTTCGCCCTGCCGACAGCGGCCATCTCTACCTGACACTCAAAGATGGCGACTCCCAGCTCCGGCTCGTCATGTTCCGCACCCAGGCTCGATTGCTGCGCTTCAAGCCGCAGAATGGCATGGTGGTGATCGCCCGGGGACGCATCACCATGTACGAGGCTCGCGGCGAAATGCAGCTCCTCGCCGAGTTCATGGAACCGATGGGAGCCGGGGCACTCCAGGTCGCATTCGAGCAGCTCAAGGCCAAGCTCGCCGCCGAAGGACTGTTTGCCGCCGAGCGAAAAAAGCCGCTCCCCGCGCTGCCCCGCCGCATCGGCGTCATCACCTCGCCGCGTGGTGCCGTGATACGGGACATTCTCAACGTTGTGGGTCGCCGCCACGCCTCGCTGAACGTGCTCATCTTCCCTGCGCAGGTGCAGGGCGAAAGCTCCGTTGCTGAAGTCTCATCCGGCGTTCGCTTCTTCAACAAACAGGAGCCCGGCTCCGACTTTGCCGTGGATGTCATTATCATCGCCCGGGGCGGAGGCAGCATTGAAGACCTGGCTGCTTTCAACGATGAATCGCTGGCGCGACTGGTAGCCGCCAGCCGCATTCCGGTGATCTCCGCCGTGGGCCACGAGACGGATTTCACCATCTGTGATTTTGTTGCCGACCTTCGCGCGCCCACTCCGTCGGCCGCCGCCGAGCTCGTCATCCGCTCCCAGCAAGAGCTCGGCGACTCGGTTTCCGCGTTGCGTGAACGACTCCGCCGCGCCATTCAGTACAAGTTGCTCTACGAGCGCCAGAACCTGCTCTCGCTGGAGAAGAATCGCGTCTTCGCACGCATGGAAGACGCCATCACCCGCCGCCAGCAGCGCATTGACGATCTGCGCTTCCGGCTTGAGAACCTGATGCGGGCCAATCTGGGCAAGGCTTCGCGGCGTCTCGAGCTGGCCACCTCCACTCTTCGCCAGCGCGACCTGCGCCAGCAACTCCGCACCCGGCAGCGCGAGCTGCTTGCGCGCCTTGAGGCGCTCTCCGCAGCCACCCAGCGCTACCTTCTGCGCCGCCGAGCCCGCATGGAGCAGGCCACGGCAAAGCTGGCGACACTCTCGCCGCTCGCCATTTTGGAGCGCGGTTATTCGCTGATTTTCGACGCCGATGGCGCACTGGTGAAAGACGCCGCACAGCTCTCACCCGGCGACGCGATCCGGGCCCGCCTTGCACAAGGCTCTCTGGACGCGCGCATCGAATCCACGACCCCACCCAAGAAGTAGGATGGGGGGAACCACAATCAACTGAGGGTGTTCGCGGGACTACGAGAGATCGTACTTCTTCATCATGTGGCGGAAGCTGCGATAGCTGAGGTGGAGGAGTTCGGCGGCGCGGGTTTGGATTCCGTTGGAGCGGCGCAGCGCCGACTGCAGCAGGCTCTTCTCCACGTCGGCGATGTAACGCTCAAGGTCGATGCCATCCGAGGGAAGGACGACGCCGAGAGCTCCGGCATTGGTGTTGGCCGAGGGAATGGCGCTGGGGCCGGAGTTAGGCAGCTCAACGCGCAATTCCTCTTCAGTGGACATGGCGACAGCACGCTCAATCGTGTTTTCAAGCACGCGAACATTGCCCGGCCAATCGTAGCCCTTCATGACCTTGAGGCTTTCTGGCGAGAGGCGCACGACGTTCTTGCTCATCTGCACGGCAAACTTCTTAAGGAAATGATTGGCGAGCAGGACCACGTCTTCACCGCGGTCGCGCAGGGGCGGAACCTCGACGGGGATAACGCTGAGGCGGTAGTAGAGGTCCTCGCGGAACAGGCCGTCTTGCACGAGTTGGAGCAGGTTTTTGTTGGTGGCAGCGATTACGCGCACATCAACGGGAGTCTCCTGTCCGCCGCCGACCGGACGAATGCAGCGCTCCTGCAGAACGCGGAGCAGCTTGACCTGCATGGGCAAGGTGGTTTCGCTGATCTCGTCGAGGAAGATGGTGCCACCGCTGGAGAGCTCGAAGAGTCCGTGCTTGTTGGAGGTGGCCCCGGTGAAGGCTCCCTTGACGTAGCCGAAGAGTTCGCTTTCAAGCAGCGTCTCTGGGAAGGCTCCGCAATTGACGCTGACGAAGGCCTCGGTGGAACGCGGTGAGCAGGTGTGAATGGCGCGCGCAACAAGCTCCTTGCCTGTGCCGCTCTCACCACTGACAATGACAGTGCTGTTGGTGGTAGCGATGGTGCGAATGGTCTGCTTGAGTTTGCGCATGGGCTCGCTCTCGCCAATGATGTTGTCCAGCGAGTTGTGCTGCGCAGCATCGCGACGGAGAGCGGCGTTCTGCTGGCGCAAGCGCGAACGGTCGAGAGCGAGAGCGGCGGCGGTGAGCACATCTTCCAGCAGCTTGGGACCTTTGCGGATGTAGTAGAAGGCTCCGGCGTTGAGCGCTTCGATGGGAACATCACTGTCATCCACGGCGGTGATGACGATGACCTGGGTATCAGGCGAGACGCGGCGCGAGTGCTGCAGGACCTCCATGCCATTGACGTGCGGCATGCGGACATCAGTGACTACGATGTCATACAGAGTGGAGTCAATCTTGCGGCAAGCCAATTCGCCGGAGGTCACCGTCTCCACCCGGTGTCCCTGGTTCTGGAACGCGATCTGCAGCATGGTGCAGATGGAGCGTTCATCGTCGCAAACCAGGATATATCCCATGATAATTACCTGCCTTCCGTGCTTTGGCCGTAGCCGTGATTCTTGATGTCGAGCGCGAGTTCGCTGGAGTCTTCTGGCGCGTGGTGGAAGAGCAAGGTGAACTCAGTCCCCTTACCCAGCTCTGAGCGCACTGTGATGTGCGCGCCGTGTGCCTGGAGGATGCGATAAACGATTGCGAGTCCGAGCCCGGTACCGCCCTCGAATTCCGACTGGAAAGGCTCGAAGATTTTTTCAATCAGCTGGGGCGAGATGCCCGGGCCAGTATCGCGGAAACGGATGCGCCACTGGCCATCGAACTCGTCGAGCGCAACGGTCAGCGTGCCGCCACTGGGCATGGCGCGCAGGGCATTGGTGCAAAGATTCCAGAAGACCTGCTTGAGCTTGTCTCCATCGCCTACAGAAAAGGCCGTTGCATGAGAGCAGCGGCGCTCGATGCGAATATTTGAGTCAGGATTTTCAAGCAGCGTGAGAGTGTCTGCCAGCAACTGGCAGAGATCGACGCGGGTGCTCTCCATCTTGCGATCACGTGAGTAGGTGAGGAAATCCGAGATGATGTTGTTGAGACGCTCAGACTCGCGGGTGACAATGCCGACGAGTTCGCGCTGATCGTCGGTGAGAGCCGCAATTCCCGAAAGCACCTTCACCGACCCGGCAATAGACGAGAGCGGGTTGCGGATTTCATGAGCGATGCCAGATGCGAGGCGTCCGACGGCGGCAAGGCGATCACGCAGGCGGAGTTCGCGCTCGAGGTGGCGGATTTCGGTGAGATCCGTGAACGTGTAGATGTATCCGATGACGGAGCCACCGGTGCCAAGCAGGGCGCTGCAACCGATGCCGAACATCTTTTCATCGCCGCTGGGCGTGCGGGTACGAACCTCGCGACGGCCGACGTTGGCCTCTGGCACTTTGTCAAAGAAGAGCTCGTGAACATTGAGATTTACGATCTCTTCTTCCGAGCGTCCCAGCAAGGCCAGCGCCGCTGGATTGGCAAGCTTAATCGAGCCGTCAAGACCGGTGGTGATGAGGCCGCTGGAGATGGAGTGCACGATGATCTCATGCAGCACCTGGAGGTTTTCGAGTTCGAAGCTTTTGTCGCTGAGGGCCACGTCTGCCTGGCGCATTCGGCCAGCCAGTTTGTTGGCCAGGTAAGCGATAGAGACGTAAGCGAAAAGATTGATGAGAATCACGGCCTGCAGCGACTTCAGATCAGGCCGGGTAGTGGAGTACGAGCGAATCACGTCAAAGAACGAGAGCTCCAGGGTGCCGCCGAGCAGGACAAAGGACATTCCGGCGGTGAGGTACGCCCAGGTCTCTGACAGCATGGTGCTGGCAACAATGATGATGAGCGGATAAAGGAAGTTGAACGAGGTGTCAATTCCGCCCGTGACGTATATGACGACGGTGGCAAAGAAAAGATCGCTGAGAACCTGCAGCTTGGACTGCATCCGCCAGTCGCGCTGGCGAAAGGTGTAGAGCACCAGGTGGATGGCGGCGACGGCATACCAGGCCAGAATGACCAGGATGAAGAGTCGCCGGTTAACGCTGGTGGTGGTCAGAGTCACGATGGCGAGCTCAATTGCGAGCAGGATCGTGATGATAATGACGCGGACCTTAACCAGCCACTCCAGCCAGATCCGCTCGTTGATTCCCGAAGCCATACGTCTAACCATTATTAACCCGAAAGCTTGGAGATCATGGAGAACAGCGGCATGTAGAGCGAGATCACGATTCCGCCGACGGCGACGCCGAGGAAGCTGATCAGCATGGGCTCCATGAGGGCAAGCATATCCTTGGTGGCGGCATCGACCTCGTCTTCGTAAAAGTCAGCAATCTTCTGCAGCATGCTGTCCATGGCACCGGTGGCTTCGCCGACGCCGATCATCTGGGTGACCATGCTGGGGAAGACGCCACACTCGCGCAGCGGATCCACAATGGTGCGGCCCTCTTCAATGGACTTGCGAACTCCCATCAGGGCGCGCTCCAGCACAGCATTGCCAGCGGTGCGCGCAGTGATCGAGAGACCATCGAGAATAGGCACGCCGGAAGCAATCAGAGTACCCAGGGTGCGGGTAAAGCGGGCGACAGCGATCTTGCGCAGCACCGGTCCGAAGACGGGCAGGTTGAGCATGAACTTGTCTGTGTAAAACAGGCCATTGGGGGTCTTGCGGATGTACTTGACCGCGACCCACATCACCGCAACGGATGCGAAGATGAGCCACCAGAAGCTGCTGACAAAGTGCGACAGATCAATGACGAACTTGGTGGATGCGGGCAGATCGACGCCGAGGCCAACGAACAGGTTGGCGAAGATGGGCACCACGAATTTGAGCAGGGCTCCCACCACCAGCAAGGCAATGACGATGACAGAAATTGGGTAGACGAGAGCAGACTTGATGGCAGCCTTGAGTTTGACGGCCTTTTCCACGTACTGCGAGATGCGCTGCAGAATGGTGTCAAGAATACCGCCGGTTTCACCAGCTTCGATCATGTTCGTGGCGAGGTCGTCAAACACCTTGGGATAAGCGCGGAGGGCATTGGCCAGAGTGGAACCGCCTTCTACCGAAGAGCGGACACCGAGCAGGACCTTCTTGAAGTAGGCACTCTCCTGGTTGTTGCCCAGAATCTCCAGGCACTGCACGAGAGGAAGACCGGCATCAATCATGACCGAGAACTGGCGGAAGAAAATGGCCAGTTCCTTGGCCTTGACGGAGTTGCCGCCAATCTGGAAATTCATGCCTTTCCCAGCGCCTTTTTCCTTGATGATGTTGGCCTGGATTCGCTCACGAGCGAGTGCAGCGCGCAGCACCTGTTTATTTTCAGCAGCGCGCTCGCCCTGTACTTTCTCGCCCGCCGCGTTGTTTCCCTGGTAGGTAAAGACCGGCATTCTGACCTCTCTGATCGCCTGATACTGAAATTACTTGCGCGCGCCCGCTCCGGCTGAAGACTTGGAGTTGGCTAGTGCGCGGTTAATCATTTCCTGGAGTTCGTCTGGATTGGAAGAGCGCAACAGCGCGGTCTCAATCGTAATCGCCTTCTGCAAATAGAGCGTCATCAGCGACTGGTTAAAGGTTTGCATCCCGTACTTATCCTGGCCGGACTGCATGGACGAATAAATCTGGTGAATCTTGTCCTCACGAATCAGGTTTCGGATGGCCGGGTTGGGAACGAGCACTTCCATGGCCATGGCTCGGCCCTGGCCTCCTGCTTTGGGCAGCAGCGCCTGGCAGAGTACACCTTCCAACACCAACGATAACTGCGCGCGAATCTGTGGCTGCTGGTGCGCGGGGAAGACGTCAATGACGCGGTTGATGGTGGAGGAAGCGGAGTTGGTGTGCAAGGTTCCAAAAGTTAAGTGGCCGGTTTCTGCAATGCGCAGAGCGGACTCGATGGTTTCCAGATCGCGCATTTCGCCGATCAGTACAACGTCGGGATCTTCACGAAGGGCGGCGCGCAAGGCGCCGGAGAAACTCTTGGTGTCCTGGTGAATCTCACGCTGATTGACCAGGCAGTTTTTGTGCGGATGCACGAACTCGATCGGATCCTCAATGGTGATGATGTGCTCGTGGCGCTCACTATTGATCTTGTCTAGCATGGCGGCGAGCGTGGTGGACTTGCCGGAGCCGGTAGGTCCGGTGACCAGAATGAGTCCGCGCGGCCTGTCACAGAGCTTGGAAACTACGGCCGGCAGGTTGAGCTGGCTGAAGCTTTTGATCTCAAACGGAATGACGCGGAAGACCGCGGCAACAGCTCCGCGCTGATTGAAGATGTTGGCGCGGAAGCGGGCGAGGCCCTTGAGTCCGAAGGAGAAGTCGAGTTCGAAATCTTCTTCGAAGCGGTGCTTCTGTGCGTCGGCCATCACCGAGTAGGCGAGTTGCTTGGTGTCTGCGGGACCCAGTGGCGGCATGTCGAGCGGCTGCAGGTGTCCGTGTACGCGGACCTGCGGAGGCGAATTGGTGGTGATGTGAAGATCGCTTCCGGAAAGTTCGAGCAGCTTCTTCAACAAGTCGCTGAGGGTTACCGCCATTCCATCTCCTTCAAATCGAGCGCCGCGGGGCTGAATACAAACAGCGCGCGGTGGAAAACTAGCTCACGGTCTCGCGCAGAACCTCTTCCATCGTGGTCTGGCCGAGAATGATTTTGCAAAGTCCGCTGCGGCGCAGCGTCATCATGCCGTTCTCTACCGCCCTCTTCTTGAGTTCGAGTGCGGAGGCGCCGATGAGGATGAGCTCGCGAAGAACGTCATCCACTTCCATGACCTCATATAACGCGGTACGGCCTTTGTATCCGGTGCCATTGCATTTCTCGCAGCCGCGCCCCTTCATGACCTTCACGGTGCGCGCTTCTTCCGCGGTGAATCCTGCCTTGAGCAACACCTGGGTGGGGACTTCCACCGGCTGGGTGCAACTGGTGCAGATACGGCGAATGAGTCGCTGGGCCACGATGAGGTGAATGGAGGTGGCGACGAGGAAGGGCTCAATGCCCATATTCATCAGTCGGGAGACGGTTTCCGGAGCACCGTTGGTGTGCAGAGTGCTGAGCACAAGGTGTCCGGTGAGCGCGGCTTTGATGGCGATTTCTGCAGTCTCAAAGTCACGGATTTCGCCGACGAGGATGATGTTGGGATCCTGGCGCAGGAAGGAGCGAAGGGCGGCCGCGAAGTTGAGGCCGATCTGCTCTTTCATCTGCACCTGGTTGACACCCTGCAACTGGAATTCGACCGGATCTTCGGCGGTCATGATGTTGGTGTCAGGCTTGTTGAGCAGCGAGATGGCCGAGTAGAGCGTATTGGTTTTACCGGAACCCGTAGGACCGGTGACGAGCACCATTCCGTAGGGCTTGAGGATGGCGCGCTGAAATTTCTCAAGCGACTCGGGCTCAAAGCCGAGCTGCGTCATATCAAGACGAAGATTGTCCTTGTCCAGAAGACGCATTACGATTTTTTCGCCCCAGAGTGTGGGCAGAGTGCTGACGCGCCAATCGAGCTGGCGGCGGCGTCCGTTGATCCTCATGCGGATCATGATGCGGCCATCCTGCGGCAAGCGCTTTTCACTGATGTCGAGGCGAGCGAGAATCTTGATGCGCGAGATGATGGCGTCACGCAGCTTGAGCGGCGGCTTCATCAACTCTTCGAGCACGCCATCCACGCGGAGGCGGACCCGGTATTCCTTTTCGTAAGGCTCGAGGTGAACGTCGCTGGCTTTGGCCTTCACGGCCTCTGACAGAATGACGTTGACGAGACGAATAATGGGTGCCTCTTCGGCAGCCGACTCCATGTCTTCGAGCGAGAGCTCGCCGTCTTCGCCTTCGAGATCCTCTCCGTCTTCCGCTTCAAAATCATCGCCAAAGGCAGAGAGCGCCTGATTGAGTTCCTCGGTGCCAGACGAGCCCGCTTCGGGAGCGTTGTAGGCATACTCAATGGCTTCCAGGATGGCGGCTTCGTTGCCCTTGAGCGGTTCAATATTGAATCCGGTGATGAACTTGAGATCGTCAATGGCGCGATAGTTGGTGGGGTCCACCATGGCGACCTGCAGCGACTGTCCTACCTTGCCAAGCGGAAGTACCTTGTATTTGCGCGCGACCTCCACCGAGACCGTTTTGACGACCTTCGGGTCAATCACATAGTTTGCCGGATCAAACGCTGCGTACGTGCTGCTTTTTGGAGGAGTCGCCAAGCTCTAACCTCACCTAGAAAATCTCACATGTGTACTACAAAGATATCCGCCGTTGCCGCCGCGACCGTACACACTCCGGGGGCATCTGCTCTCGCAGATAGACTCGTGTGCACAGCACCCGCCAAAGGCTAATGTTTGGAGAGTAGCAGCTTGACAATAATTGTCAATCGGCTGGAAGCCGGAGAGTTATGACGAAGGGACTACGCACGATTGCCCCGCAGGGCCACTGCATCCGGTAGACTGCACGGATGGGCGCAACAAGCATGAAGAAGGAGAAAATACGGCGACTTTTCCGCCTTCTGGAGGCCGCCATGGGACCGCAGCACTGGTGGCCCGCTGGTTCCGCCTTTGAGGTAGTGGCCGGAGCATACCTTACCCAGAACACGGCTTGGACAAACGTGGAACTGGCGATGGAGAACCTGCGCCGGGCCGGGGCTCTGTCCGTGGCGGGAATTCGCGGCGTCAGCCTGGAAGAGTTGGAGCAACTGGTGCGTCCGGCGGGATACTTCCGTCAGAAGGCGGCGCGGCTGAAGATGTTTGTGGCGCGACTGGACGCATGCCATGGAGGCTCGCTGACCAGAATGCTGGCACAGCCTACGGCAGATCTCCGCGAAGAACTGCTGAGTTTGACGGGAATCGGGCCAGAGACGGCAGATTCCGTCCTTCTATATGCGGGCGGGCACGAGGTCTTTGTGGTTGACACATACACCCGGCGCATCTTTGAACGCCACGGGCTGATTAGGCAGGAAACGAAGTATGAGGAGATTCGGCTCGCCGTGCAGGAAGCGATGCAAGAGGGACCGAGCGAAGAGCAGGAGCAACTGCAAGAACAAGATCAACGTCCCCACCTTAACGCCGCAAGAGAAGATGCGCGGCGTGAAAGTGGTGCGCCCGCGCTGCCCCCCAAGTTCGTCATCCACACGCCTTCGGCTGCCTCGCGAATGAAGCGCAGCGAACTGGCGCAACAGTATAACGAGTTCCACGCGCTGCTCGTGCAGACGGCAAAGCACTTCTGCGTGAAAGGCAAGCCGAAGTGCGACGCCTGCCCCTTGCGGGAGATGCTACCGGGGCGGCGTTGAACAGAATGTGCGATTCCTGAGATTTTCGTGTCTTTTCTGCACTAGAATCGGGATGAGGTTCGCTTGAGCACACTGCCTCCAACCCGTTCACGAAGACGCCGGCTCCTGCTGCTGACGATTGGAATCGCGCTGCTGGTGCTTATCATCTTCTCGCAGGCCGCGTTCAATCTGAAATTCCTGCGACCCGATTCGCTCTTCCAGACCTTCCTTTTTGCGGCACTCTCGGCGCTGATCTTCCTTGCCCTTGTGGCGCTGATATTTGTGCTGTTGCGCACGCTGCTCAAGCTCTACCTGGAGCGGCAGGCGGGCGTGGCAGGCTCGCGCTTCCGGAGCAAGATGGTGCTGGGAGCACTGGTGCTGTCATTCGGACCGGTAATCGCCATGTTCCTGTTTGCCTACGGGCTGATGAACCGCTCGATTGACAAGTGGTTTTCTCAACCGATTGAAGAGGTGCATGGGCGCAGTACTGCGGTGACCGAACTGCTGAGCCGCTACGCGGGACAAAATGCGCAGGCCGAAGCGCAGGGGATTGCGGCGAATCCGGAGGCACTGGAGGCCTACCACACCAGAAACTTCAAGCCGCTGCTCGAGGAGTTTCACGAGGACGAGATCAAACTGCAAGGCGGGTTCGCCCTCGGCTTCTACAAGGGCCAGTTGGAGGTGAGCTTCGGACTGCCAGTACCTTGGGGCGAGCTGCATGCGGCGGTGCCCTATCTGGACACCTTACAGACCAAGCCACGGCAGTTCACCCTCAACGGCCGGGGATATGTATTGGCCTCCGCTCCGGTGGAAGGCTTGGGCTTTGTGGTGGTAGCTCTGCCGCTACCTCCCAATTACAGCGAGGCGCTGAGCCAGCTTGACCAGAGCGAGCGACGATACCAGGAACTGCGCTTCAACAATAAGCTGATCCGGCAGACCTACATGCAGGCGCTTCTGCTGATCACGCTGCTGGTACTGTTTGGCACCACGTGGTCGGCGCTGGCCCTGAGCAAAGTGGTGACGCGCCCGGTGACGGCCCTGGCCCAAGGCACTGAAGCAATATCCGCAGGCAAGCTCGACTATCGCGTGGAGGTTCAGGCGGGCGACGAGTTGGGACAGCTGGTCAACTCATTCAACAGCATGGCCGCCGAACTGGAGAGCAATCGCCGCCAGTTGCAGGACGTCAACGTGACATTGGAAGAGCGCCGCCTGCACATGGAAACGATCCTGGAGAGCATTCCTTCGGGCGTGCTTTCACTGGACGGCACGGGGCAGGTGACACGCGTGAATGCTGCGCTGATCCGCATGTTCCAGCCCAAGGGCGTGACGCAGCCCGGTCCGCAGAGCGGATTGCGGCTGGCTGACATTTTCCCGACTGATACCGCTCCGGATGTGGCAGAGGAGATTCGGCGGCTGACTCGCAAGTCTGACCGCATGGGCACCACCAGCGCGCAGATGGAAATTCCGAACGGCGGCACCTCGCTGGAGGTGGGCGTGACCGTTGCGGCCATGACGGGCTCGCAACAGCAGCGGCGCCGGTTGGGCTACGTGATCGTCTTCGAAGATTTGAGCGACCTGCTGAAGGCGCAGAAGCAGGCGGCGTGGCGCGAGGTGGCACGGCGCGTAGCCCACGAGATCAAGAATCCGCTGACGCCCATTGCGCTGTCAGCCGAACGTATCAAGCGGCACATGGAGCGCGGAGCACGCGGCGAAGCTGCCTCGCGGACCATCATTGAAAGTTGCGCCGATACGATTGGCTCCGCAGTTGAGACCGTGCGAAAGCTGGTTGACGAGTTCTCACTGCTGGCACGCTTCCCGCAGTCGCAGCCACAGGCGGCAGACCTGAACTGGATCATCCAAAGCGCACTGTCTCTGTTTGATGGACGGCTGGCGGGAGTAAACGTGCAACTGGAGCTGGCTCCAGAACTGCCGCGCGTGATGGCCGATCCTGAGGCGATCAAGCGTGTGGTGGCCAACCTGGTAGACAACGCGGCCGAGAGCATGAAGGATTCCGTGGTGCGAGAGATTCGAATCAGCACAACGCTGCTGGAAACAAAGGACGCAGTGGAGATCGAAGTCTCAGACACGGGCGAGGGCGTGACGGCCGAGACCAAGGAGAAACTCTTCTTGCCGTATTTCTCTACCAAGGCCCGCGGCACGGGACTGGGATTGGCAATTGTGGCGCGCATTCTGGAAGACCACGGCGGCACGATTCGCGTAGAGAAGAATAGCCCGGTAGGCACGCGCTTTCTGGTGGAGTTGCCGGTAGCGCCCGTCGTAGAGCGGTCGCAGACGGACTCGGCGGAGACGCAAGAAAAAGCTTGAACAACTGGAAAGGCTGGAGATGACCCACATCCTTGTAGTAGACGACGAACCGAGTATCCGCCAGACGCTGGGCGGAATTCTGGAGGACGAGGGCTATCGCGTCACCGGGGCCGAAGACGGAGAAAGCAGCCTGGTGCTGCTGCGCGATCAGCACTTCGACGTGGTGATGCTGGATGTGTGGCTGCCGAAGATGGACGGCCTTGAAGTGCTGGAACAGATCAGGAATCTTGACGACCGGCCCGAGGTGGTGATGATTTCCGGGCACGGCACGGTGGAGACAGCCGTGAAAGCCACCAAGCTTGGTGCATACGACTTTCTGGAGAAGCCTCTATCGCTGGACAAGACACTGATTGTGGTGAAGAACGCGGCGGAGGCACGGAAGCTGCGCTCGGAAAATCAGGAGTTGAAACGGCAGGTCTCACACACGGAGATTGCCGGCGACAGCATTCCGATGAAGGCGCTGCGGCAGCAGATCGGGCTGATGGCTCCCACCAACGGACGCGTGCTGATCTACGGTGAAAGCGGTACGGGCAAGGAACTGGTGGCGAGGGCCATCCACTCCCAGAGCCTGCGCAAAGACGAAATGTTCGTGGACTTGAACTGCGCTGCGATTCCCGAAGACCTGATCGAGCGCGAACTGTTTGGCTACTGCAAAGGCGCGTTCCCAGGCGCGGACAGCGAAAAAGAAGGCAAGCTGCGCAAGGCCGATGGCGGTACGCTTTTTCTGGACGAAGTGGGTGACATGAGTTTGAAGACGCAGTCCAAGGTGCTGCGCATGCTGGACGAAGGGCGCTTCGCTCCAGTGGGAATGGAAGAACCGGTCACGGTGGACGTGCGCGTGATCGCCGCCACGAACAAGGATCTGGAAGAAGAGATCGGGCGCGGCAACTTTCGCGAGGACTTGTTCTATCGCCTGAACGTGGTGCCCTTTGTGGTGCCTCCGCTGCGCGAACGCAAAGAAGATATTGCGGTGCTGGCGCGGCACTTCCTCAAGGAGTTCAGCAGCCAGTACAGTCGCCGCACGAAAGAGATCGCCGACGAGGCGCTGGAAGTGCTGACGAAGTACTCATGGCCGGGGAACGTGCGCGAACTGCGTAACGTGATCGAGCGCATTGTCATCATGAATCCCACGGTGCAGCGATTGGAGCGCAAGCATCTGCCCTCGGTGCTCTATCGCGAAGGCACGCGGCGTTCACTGGGCGACTTCACAACCTTGCACCAGGCGAGAGCGGCCTATGAGCGCGACTACATTCTGAAGAAGCTCGACGAGACGAACGGCAACGTGAGCCGCACGGCAGAAGTGCTGGGGCTGGAACGAAGCCATCTCTATCGCAAGATGAAGGCGCTGGGAATTGCGGTGAAGGAGTAAGGTTGCACAGGTTACCCAGGTTGCGCAGGTTGCAAAGTCAAAAGCAGAGACAAACGGCGCTCGCGTTCGCTCATTTGGGCGGGGCGAGCGCTTCGAGTTTGCGGATGGTCTTGAGGGTTTCGCTGAGCACGCCTTTGCCTACTTCTTTCTCGAACTCTGCCTGAAGTTTGTCAAAGGCGCGGATGGCCCTCAGAGCGCAGCGTTTGCCTTGTGGCTTGAGGGCGAGCAGGTAGGAGCGGGCGTCGGCGGGATCAATCATGCGCTGCAGCAATCCCTTGGCTTCAAGCGAGGAGATGCAGTGGCTCACGTTGCCGCGCGTGGTCGAGAAAGTTTCAGCCAATCGTGAAGGCTTCGCCGGTGCGGGCTCGTCGAAAAAGAGGGCGGCCAGCACAAGGCCTTCCAGAAAGTTCAAGTCGTCTGAGGCAAGCGCGTGCGCGGCAAGCAGGTCAAAGCGGCGGGCCGCGCGGGTGATGGCAAACATTGGACTCTGCTGCAGGAAAGCGTCAATCCGCATGGACACACTTATATAATTGAGCTACTCAACTATCAAGAACAATATGAAACCATGATTGTGAAGCCCTGCCTGGGCAGCCCACAATGAGCGTGGCGCGGCCACGTGAGTCCAACACGCGCATCCAAAAGAAGAGCGTTCATAAAGGGTTCCCATGAAAAGCTTTGCAATCATCCTTGTACTGAGCTGTGCCGCGCTAGCGCAGAGTTCCGCACCGCAAAACGCTCCGGCTACAAACACTCCGCCGCGGCATGATGAACAACTTGTTGTGACCGGAAGCTATGACGCAGTTCCCATGGAGGAGACCGATCGCAGCGTGGATACGCTTCCGGTGGGCGGCTCTCCAGTCAGCTACCGCAACTGGGTGGACGTGCTGGAGCAGGACCCTTCGCTCGACGTGCAGCAACGCGCGCCCGGAGTTTCGGCTGACTTGTCGATTCGCGGTGCGACCTTCGGCGAAACATTGATACTCGTCAATGGACTGCGTTTGAACGACGTGCAGACCGGACACAACAACCTCGACATTCCCTTCCCTTTCGAGTCCGTTGAGCGCGTGGAGGTGCTGAAGGGCGCTGGCTCGACGATGTATGGGTCGGATGCGATGGGCGGAGCCGTGAACTTTATTACCCGCACGCCGGAGCACACGGAGATTCGCGTTGGCGCGGAGATCGGCAACTTCGGGACCAATCAGCAGAACGGCGCGCTCTCCTACGTGCGCAATCCGTTCAGCGAGCAACTGTCGTTTGTACGCGAGCTTTCTTCCGGCTTTATTGCCGACCGCAATTACCGCAACCTGGCGATTGCCTCGGAGAGCCGCATCAACACCGCGCTGGGCGCAAGCGACGTGCTGCTCGGCATCACCGACCGACCGTACGGCGCGGCAGGATTCTACGGCGTGCCTGCGAGTATTCCGAGCTGGGAGCGCGATAAGGGATGGCTGGCCGCAGGGACGCAGCCACTGGGCAAGCAGGCCAACGCAGAGTTCGCCTACCGCCGCCACACGGACGTATACATCTACACGCTGCAAGATCCTGCGGCCTATGAGAACAATCACGTCACGAGCGACTACCAGGCCGCGCTGCGCCGGTACGAAAAGATCGGCGACACAGCTCACGGTGACACCATGCGCGTGTACTACGGCGTGGACGGATTGCGCGAGCACATTGACAGCACAAATCTCGGCATCCACACACGTGACCAGGGCGGCGCTTACGTCAGCTTTGACGCCCGGGCGTGGAAGCGCTTTTCGTTCAACGTGGGCGCGAGAGAAGAACTGTACACTGCGGGGCGGCAAGTGTTCAGTCCATCGGCTAGTGGCGCTTACTGGGTGAATAGCCGCGTAAAGCTTCGCGCATCAGCCTCACACGCGTTTCGTCTGCCGGATTACACCGAGCTTTATTACACCGATCCGCTGCACCTGGGTAATCCGAATCTGAAGCCGGAGACTTCGTGGAGCTTTGAGGGGGGCGTGCAGTTTGCGCTTGCACACGGACTGACCGCGGACGCCACAGTTTTTCACCATCGCGACCAGAACGTGATTGACTACGCGCGCTCGGATGCCGCGGCCACGGCTAATCCGGCAACACCGTACATGGCGCAGAACATCCAGAAACTGAATTTCACGGGCGCGGAAGTTTCCCTGAGGTGGCAGTTGCCGCGCCAGCAGCGAATCGAGTTGAGCTACACGGGAATGCACGGCGCGGGTGCCACGCTGGCGGGCGAACAGTATCTGTACGTCTTCAACTATCCGGTACATGCAGGGGTGGCAACGTGGAGGAGCAGGACTCCGGGCGGATTCGATTCGCGATTCCGCGTGGCGGCGATTGAGAGATACCAGACGGCGACAAATTCGCAGGGCGCGTATCCGCTGGTGGAGTGGACAGTGGGACGCGAGTTCCGCTACGCGACTCCGTATGTGCAACTGACGAATCTTACCGACACCAAGTACCAGGAGATTGCGGGAGTCGCGATGCCGGGGCGCGGCGTGATTGCGGGGTTGGAGTTGCACTGGAAGGGCCGATAGCGGTACATAGTTAGGACAAGGCTGGTCGGAGCCTCCATCCGAAGCCGCAATCAGTGCGGCTTCAGGATGTGCCGATCAGCGTTGGAGCTGCTGTGACAGGCGAAGCGAAAATCAAGCGCGCCACGTTTGGGTGGCGACTTCTCCAATACATCACGAACAACGAGGCACAATCGCGCCATGAAGAGGTGTTCGACTTCTTCTTCTGGATCGTGGAAACGATTGCCCTGATTGTTGGCGTCTGGGTACTCTTCGCCAAGCACTCGGCGGAGTGGATACCCTTCCTGGTGATTGAGTACTGCTGGGCGATGGATAATCTGCGTCACAATCGTCCGTAGCACACTCGCTTGCCCGGGCTATTCCTTCGGAGCCTTCGCCTTCTTCGCAGGACGATGGGCTGCCTTGGCTTCCCGGTCATCTTTGTCAGAAAGGCGCGTGTTCAGCGATTCAAGCTGCTTGCGCCAGTCGATGGCTTCATCCACGTCGTGCACGTTGTCACGCCAGCCTTCACGCACTTTCACGAAGAGTTCGAGGAAGACTTTGACGCCGAGGATGCGTTCAATCTGCTGGCGGGCGCGGGTGCCGATGTGTTTCAGCATGGAACCCTGCTTGCCAATAATGATGGCTTTCTGGCCATCGCGCTCCACAAAAATCACGGCGGAAATGCGGTAGAGCTTTTTGCCCTCTTCGAATTTTTCAATCAGCACGCCGCTGGCGTAAGGAACTTCTTGTGCGGTGTTGATTAGAATCTGCTCGCGAATCAACTCGGCGACGATAAAGCGCTCGGGCTGATCGGTGATCTGGTCTTCGGGGAAATACTTCGGCCCCTCGGGCAGCGCGTTGGCCACGGAGGTCAGCAGTTCTTCTTTGCCCAATCCCTTTTCAGCGGAGATAGGAATGATCTGCGCGAACTCGTAGCGCTTGGTCCAGTCTTCAATGACGGGAAGCAGCTTCGTCTTTTCGAACAGGTCAATCTTGTTTAGCAGCAGGAAGGTCTTCACCGCTGCGCGCTTCACGATCTCCAGCACAAACTCGTCGCCGGTGCCGAACTTCTGGGTGACGTCCACAATGAGGAGGATGAGGTCGCAACCTTCCAGGGAGTCATAGACCTCCTGCATCATGCGCTTGTTGAGCTGGTCCTCCGGCTTGTGAACGCCGGGAGTATCGACAAAGACGATCTGCGAGGCGGGGCGCTTGCCCTGCCGTTTGACGTTCACGATGCCAGTGATGCGGCTGCGAGTGGTTTGCGCCTTGTGAGTGACGATGGCGAGTTTTTCGCCAACGAGCGAGTTGAGCAAAGTAGATTTGCCCGCATTGGGACGGCCGATGATGGTTACGAATCCTGAGCGCACCTATTGATGCTATTCCACTGCGGGGTTCTTGGGAATGGGCGAACGCTGATGGGCGAGCACGCGAAGCTTTTCTACGCGGCGCGCGGTGGACTCCAGGACCTCAAAACGGAGCTCGCCGTCTTGAACAACTTCGCCGGGCAGGGGGATGTGTCCGGCAATTTCAGTCACCAGGCCGCCGACGGTGGTGGCGTGCCAGTCCTCGGCCAGACGAAGGCCAAACAGCTCTTCCAGGCGGTCAGCTTCAAGGCTGCCGAGCACGATGTAGCTGTTGTCACTCTCGCGAATGGCTTCATTGCGCAGCTCGCCTTCATTGCTGAGTTCGCCGACGATCTCCTCGATCAGGTCCTCGACGGTCACCAATCCGGCAACGCCGCCGTATTCATCAATCACAATGGCCATGCGGCGATTGGCACGCTGCATCTCGTTGAGCAGTTCGCTGGCGCGGCGAGTTTCAGGGACGAAGAAGACGTCGGCCTTCATCAGGCTGCTGGCGGCGCGGCGCGCGGCGTCGCTATCGGCCACTTGCAGCAGGTCGCGGGCGCTGACAATGCCTACCATGTGGTCAAGATCTCCGTGGTAAACCGGAACGCGCGAGAAGGAATGCTGCGAGAGCAGATGCGTGATCTGCTCCACCGTGGTGTCGTCTGAGACGGCGATGATGTCTGGGCGCGGAGTCATTACGTCGCGCACGGTCTTATCGCCAAACTCCACCACGGAGTGGATGAGTTCGCGGTCACTCTCTTCGAGAATGCCCTCGTCCTGCCCGGCTTCGATCAGCGCGTCCACGGCCTCGGAGGGATGCTCCGGCTCCTCTCCGGCGTTCTCCGGGCGGGTAAGCGAGATGATGGACTGCAGGAACGCCAGGAACAACGTGAGCGGAATCACCGCCCAGATCAGCAGCCGCAGCAGGAAGATGAAGCGAACCAGCCAGCCACCGCGCGTCCGCGAAAAAAGCAGGTAGGGGACAAAGCGGTCAAAGATGAGGATGACAAGCACGGCGAAGCCCACGGCTTGCACGACTTCTTCGGCACGCCAGCCCGGCTCAGAGAAAACCGAGTACGCCAGCAGAAAGCAGATGGAGGCGGTGAGCAGCTGCTCCAGCAGGGCAAAGCTGAGCGCGGCTCGCTGGTGCGTGAAGCCGAGGCGCGGCTCGATCTGATGCTCGAAGAGCTCAATGTTCTCCTGGAACTCGCGCGAGAGGAACTTGCCGCTCTCGCTGAAGAGCCGTGAGACGTAAGCGCTAATGAGCAGCAGCGCGATGAGCACCGGAAGCGTGAGGGAGAGAACCATTACGAGCGCCTCCCACGGGCTGGTGCCGTGCGCTCAATGAGTCCGGCAGGCAAGCGAAGTTCGGCGCGAAGGCGTTGCTCGAGACGCAGCATCTGGCCGCGATCGGTTTCGTGGTCATGCCCTGCGAGATGCAACATGCCATGAAGGATGAGCACCTTCACTTCGGTCAGCAGGTCATGGCCGAGAGCTGCGGCCTGCGCACGCGCCGTCTGCAGGGAGACGGCGATGTCGCCCCCCTGCAAGGCCGGAAAGCTGAGCACGTCGGTTGGCTTGTCCTTGTGGCGGAACTGCAGATTCAACTGGCGCAACTCGGCGTCTCCGGTGAGCAGCACATTGACCTCGCCGGAAAGTCCGGCAGCACGCTGCGCCCGATTGGCAAAACGTGCCAGGGCCAACCGGCTCAGGTTCTTCGTTTTTCGTCGTTCCAGGATCAAGGCTCTCAACTCCGGACGGTGCCGGATGCACGGAAAAAGAAAAGGGGAGAGCACAAGGCTCTCCCTCTATTGTACCCAAACCTCTACTGCTGGACCGGAGTGCTCTCTTTGGCCTTGCCGCTTAACTGTAGATCCGTGGCGGCGCGGACGGTTTCACCCTCCAACTGCAGGCTGAGTTGGCGCTCGTCACGAACCTTGAAATCCTCATACGCACGGATGATGCGCTGCACCAATTGATGGCGCACCACATCGGTTTCATTGAACATCTGGAAGCGAATACCCTCCACTCCCTGAAGCACGTTCATCGCCTCAATGAGGCCGCTGCGGCTGGCGTTGGGCAGATCAATCTGCGTGATGTCGCCGGTAATGACCGCCTTGGAGTTGAAGCCGAGGCGGGTGACGAACATCTTCATCTGCTCACTGGTAGTGTTCTGCGCTTCGTCCAGAATGACGAAGGAGTCATTCAGCGTGCGACCGCGCATGAAGGCGATGGGCGCAATCTCGATGACATTTTTCTCGAGGAAGCGATCCACCTTTTCGGGGTCGAGCAGATCGTAGAGCGCGTCATACAGCGGACGGAGATAGGGATCAACCTTCTCCTGCAAGGTTCCCGGCAAAAAGCCGAGGCGCTCACCGGCCTCGACTGCGGGGCGGGCCAAAATGATGCGCGCTACCTTCTTCGAGAGCAGGGCGGAGATCGCCATGGCCACGGCAAGATAGGTCTTGCCGGTTCCGGCCGGACCGATGCCGAAGACCATGTCGCTCTGTTCAATGGCCTCCAGATACTGGCGCTGGTTCACGCTCTTGGGCTGCACCTGGCGCTTGTTTCCCACGGCACGCTGCTTGGCAGACTCGGCAAGCTGACGCAGCGTGACCGCCGGATCGGAGACCAGCACGCGCAGCATGGAATTGAGTTCGCCATTGAAGACCTGCTGGCCATGAGCACGGAGATATTCAAAGTCGTTGAAGACCTGCTCGACACGGGCTACATCTGCCGGCTCCCCAAAAATCTGAATGGAATTCGGCTTCAGTTCGACCGTGACATTGAGCCCTTCTTCAAGCAAATGGAGGTTTTCGTCGCGCGTACCGAAGAGGGTTTCGACATTGGGACGAAGTTCGATGTTTTTCTTCATCGAGAGTTTAAATTCACCTCTGGCGCAGCCTGCGCAGATGAGCATCGCAATTGCGGTGCTGATGTTTGGGTCGGGGGAATGGAGGCACGAATATGCGTGAGCGGCTGGAAAGATTGCTTCTGGATGGAAGCAGATACCATTGGGCAGGAGCGTACCGTGTTCGCCGTCGCGAGTCAACAAAAGAAGATAGGCGGAGGCCGGAACGCGGGTTGTTGGACCTTCGGAATACATCCATTGGCTAACTGATTAGATGTACGCCGCAGATTCTGGAATGTATGCATACAAAAAAAGATGCGGCAGATTAGAGGCGAGCTCCACAATTCGCCCTAGTCGAGAAAATCTACAAAGCTGTCAGTGATCTCTGCTCCGTGGTTGTTCGCAATGCGAGTGGCAGCCGATTCCACCTGCTTCATCAGCCCCGTAAGGTAATCGCGCGAAGAGCTGATGGCTACCACGCCGAGAGTCGCCGTCTGCCAGAGATCCGTTGGATCGAGCTCTGCCACGGAGATGTTGAACCCGGCGCGCAGACGATCTTTGAGGCTGCGCAAAACCTGGCGGCGATCTTTGAGTGACTGCGCGGCTTCAATGCGGAGTTCGAGGGTGAGATGCGCGATGGGCATAGGCGCCAGCGGCGAACGGTGCAACGCCGAATGACGAGTGTAGGAAGAGCGCGGGCCAATTGCAAGAGCAGGCACAGACAAGAAGGCCCCGTCCCTGGGGACGAGGCCATGCCTGGAGGAAGTTGAAGCTTAACTATCTCGTGACGTTCTTGCCGAAGCTGAACGTGGGGCCAACCGAGAGGCGTACGCTGTTACGCGAATTCGCCAGAAGGTTGCTGTACAGGAACACGTGCACGAACTCGATATCTGCACGAAGGTGGAAATGCTTGGTGGCGTTGTAGTCCCAGCCGCCGCCGACACCATAGAAGTAGGTTGTGTCGTTGGGCCGCAGGGTCTTGAGAACGGGTGAGGTTATACCCAGGGCTCCGGCAACTGGCTGTTCGGCAAGCAGGGCCGGGATCACGATGTTCCCGACAAAGGGGTCATTGTGTGAGCTGATCGCGATGTTCTCATGAATGGCGCCAATGGAGGGATGGACGAACAGCGTGATCTTCTTGAAGTGGCGATAGTTGAGCTGCGGCCCGGCGGTGTACGTCTGGGTGGTCGCGTCAAACGGAGCGTAGAGCTTGTAGCCCGCGAAGTAAGCCGCAGGAAAACCGAAGGGAGCCAGTTGACCGGCCGCGCCAGCGGCGACCAATTGGTTGAGTTCGTTCGCGTATGCCGGCTTCAAGTCACGGGCGACCAACGTGCCCTTGCCAAACTGAATGCTGTAATCAACGCCAAGGGCCAGCCATCTGGTCGCGTTGAAGCCAAGCTGGGTGTTGAATCCGCGCTGCGAAAGGTTCACGTCGGGCGAAGCAAGATAACTGTAGCCGGTGTAAACGTCGTAACGAGCAACGTAATCCTGTTGTGCAAATGCACAGGCGGAAAGTGTAAGCAGAAGCGCTACCACAAAAAGCTTTCTCATCTTCAGCTCCGAGGTCTCGGCTCTGGAGGCCCTTGCAGCCAGCGCCAGGCAGAAACTCTGAATTTTGACCTTCTGTTTGAAACCACAGGCGACCAGCGAGATGCCTGGTCCGGCAGAATCGTTTTGCGCGAACACCAATTTGGTCCAGCCCATCACTCGCGATCACCGTGCAAAACCCCTACGCGCAGCGCCGGAGAGCGTTCGTTTCTGAAACACAATAATTGGAAATCTCGTCAACCCCTACTGCGGAACCATCCTCTTACGAAACTCTGACAATTCGGAGTCTCTGGACAAAGTGGAGAAATATTACAACGAATCTCGCACTCCATGGAATAAATCGTAAAACCTAAGATGCAGCCGATGAAGAATTGGCAGCTTCTCCGGTTAAGCCGCAAGAGAGAAAGCCTCATCCGTAAGACGAGGCCTTTCCCAGATTGAACCGTAGCGGACTACTTCTTTACGTTCTTGCCGAAGTTGAAGGTGGGGCCAATGCCGAAGCGAAGCGAGTTGCGGCTGTCAGCCAGCAGATTGCTGAAGAGGTGCAGGTGCACGAAATCCGCGGTGAAGCGCAGGCCGATGTGTTTGGTCACGGCATACTGCAGTCCGCCGCCCACCCCGTAGAAATAGGTGGTATCCGAGCGGGTTCCGCCGGGAACCAGCGCGGCGACCAATGCATTCTCCACCGGGGTCTTCGGATCGGCAGTCACCTTCTCGTGAATGGCGCCAAGACCCGGATGGATAAAGATGGTCACCTTCTTGAACTTCCGGTAGTTGATCTGCGGACCCGCTGTGTACGTGTAGGTGGTGGAGTTGTAGGGGACGCCGAAGGAGTCAGGAAAGCCGACAGCATTCGCCGCCGCGCGGTCTGTGGGCACCAGTGAACCGACCGTGAGATCGCTGTGTCCGGTCATCACACTGAAGTCCGCGCCAAAGGCGAGCCAGCGGGTGAGGTTGACGCCTTCCTGGGTGATAAAACCGCGCTCCATCAGATTCATCTTGGGAGTATCCAGGTAGGTAAAGCCGACGAACGAATCATAACGGCCAACATAATCCTGCTGGGCAAACGCACAGGCAGAGAGGATAAATAATAAAACCAACAACAAAACTTTCTTCATTATTTCTTGGCTCCGGTGCCCGCTGAGCGATCGTCGAGTCCACAGCTTGTAACCAAAGCTTGTAACCAAGACTTCGATACCTTGCGGGCACCACTTTCGAGAGTTGCTGAATTGAGAAAAGCCTACATCATCGCGACAACGCAATCGAGCGCGAACAGCCTCTCTGGTGTAATGCTTTTGTAAGAGTAATTACTGAAAAAGGGCCATCCCATCTGCAAGAAAAATCCCGAAGCACGGAGGCTTCGGGATTCACTGTTGTTGCAGAATGCGCTGTGATCAGAGGCGATCAGCGCATGAGCTAGTTCAACTGGGTCGCAACCTTCTCGGTGAGGAAGGCTTCAATGATGTCGCCCTTCTTCACGTCGTTGTAGTTGTGGATGCCGATGCCGCACTCCATTCCGGTGCGAACCTCGCTGGCATCGTCCTTGAAGCGCTTGAGGGACGAAATCTTGCCGGTGAACACCAACACGTTGTCACGCAGCAGGCGTACCTCGGAATCGCGCTTGATGGAGCCGTCAAGAACCTGGCAACCCGCGATGACTCCCACCTTCGGGATGCGGAAGGTGTCTTTCACCTCGGCGCGTCCCAGGTAGGATTCCTTAATCGTCGGATCCAGCAAGCCGGTCATGGCGCGCTTCATCTCGTCCTGCAGTTCGTAGATGATCGAGTGGAGGCGGATGTCCACCTTCTCCTGATCGGCCATCTCCTGCGCTTTGCGCTCAGGACGAACATTGAAGCCGATGATGATTGCGTTAGAAGCCGCAGCCAGCAACACGTCGCTCTCGGTGATGGCACCCACGGAATGGCGCAGCACCTTGATGCGAACCTGATCATTGGAAAGCTTGGTGAGCAGGTCGTTGATGACTTCCACCGAACCCTGCACATCGCCCTTGAGGATGATGTCCAGTTGCTTGGTGCCTTCCGCCGCAATCTGTTGGGCCAGGCCTTCGAGCGAGACGCGCGCAGTCTTTGCGAGCACGGCTTCGCGGGCTTTGCCTTCGCGGTAATCGGCGATTTCGCGGGCCTTTTCACGCTCGGCGACGACCACGAATTGGTCACCCGCCTGAGGCAGGCCTTCCAGTCCGAGAATCTCCACCGGGGTGGACGGGCCAGCTTCTTCCAGGGCGCGTCCGCGATCGTCAAACATGGCGCGGACTTTGCCGAAGATGTTGCCGACCACAAAGTTCTCACCGGCGCGCAGGGTGCCGTTGTCGATGAGCACGGTTGCCACCGGACCGCGACCGCGGTCCAGCTTGGCTTCCAGCACGGTGCCGGATGCGAGGCGCTCGGGCGTAGCCTTGAGCTCCTTCATGTCGGCGACCAGGCAGATCATTTCCATGATCTGGTTCAGATTGGTGTGCTTCTTCGCAGAAACATCCACGAAGATCGTGTCGCCGCCCCAGTCTTCAGGAAGCAGGCCGCGATCGGCGAGCTGCTTCTTTACGCGATCAGGCTGCGCATTCTCTTTATCAATTTTGTTGACCGCCACAATAATCGGAACCTTGGCAGCCCGGGCGTGATCGATGGCTTCAATCGTCTGCGGCATGACGCCGTCATCGGCGGCAACCACCAGCACCACAATGTCCGTGACCTTGGCACCGCGAGCACGCATGCGGGTGAAGGCTTCGTGACCAGGCGTATCGAGGAAGACGATCTCGCGGCCAAAGGCGGGCGAGTTCGTATCCGTGATCTTCACCTTGTAGGCGCCGATGTGCTGCGTGATGCCTCCAGCTTCGCCTTCTGCGACGCTGGTAGAACGAATCGCGTCGAGCAAGCTGGTCTTACCATGATCGACGTGACCCATGATGGTGACCACCGGGGGACGGGTGACGGAGTTGAAGACCGCCTCGTTGTCCTGCTCGATTGCCTGCGCATCGTATTCCTGCTGAATCTGGTCTTCAAAGCTGATGACCGAGCTCTCGGCTCCAAAGTGGCGGGCCATGTCGCGGGCAAGGTCTTCGCTGAGCGTCTGGTTGATGGTGGCAAAGACGCCGCGAGCCAGCAGGCGCGCGATCAAATCCTTCGCGCGGATGTCCAGCTTCTCGGCAAGATCCTTTACGCTGACGCCCTCTGAGATCGTGATGGAACGCGTGATCGGCAAAGGCTCATTGCTGAGCGAGAGCCGGGGCGGCGGCGTAAAGCCCTTCATTGGGCCTTCCTGCTTGCCGCGAGGTCCGGTATAGCGCTGGCCAGGACGACGCGAAGGTGCGCCTATGCGCGCTCCAGGGCGCGGAGCTGTGCCCGGAGGCGGAGCTCCTGCGGCGCCTCCCAGCAGACCACCCGGACGGGGCGGACCACCAGGGCGCGTGCCCATGCCGGGACGGCCCGCCATTGGCGGACGGCCACCTGGGACAGGTGCGCTGCGCGTGGGATGCATGGGACGACGTTCGCCAGGACGGAATGGCGGACGCGAGCCCGGGGCTCCGGGAGCCGCTCCAGGAACACCGGGAGCTCCGGCAGGGCCTGAATATTGTCCGGGACGAGGACGCTGGAAAATGGGCTGACCACGCACCGGCAGGCCAGTACGTCCGGCCATAGTGGAAGGCGGTTGCGGCGGACGCGGCGGAGCCGGCGGCGGCGCAAGGTACACCGGACGCGGGCCTGTCTGCGGCACAATCATGCGGCGGGCAGGCGGAGCGGGCGGCTGACCAGGCAGCGGCGGGCGAGTGCCACCCGTTTGCGCGGGCTTGGCAACGGCAGGCTTCACCGGCGCAGGCGTCGCGGTCTCGGCAGCAGGCGCGGCGGATGGCGAAGCCGGAGCTTCGCTGACCGGAGCGGCAGGTGCCACCTCTGTGGGCTTGGCCGCCACGGGAGCAACAGGCTCGGCGGGTACGGCAGGCTTCGGGGCCTCCACTACAGGCGCTGGCGGCGCGACAACTTCCGCAGGCGGCGCAGCGACAGGAACGGGCGGCTTGGGCGCTTCAATCTTCGGCGAACGCGCAGCCACGGACTCCGGGGTGACCATGCGCGGTGCGCGCTCTGGGACCGGTGGAGCTGCAGGTGCGGCAGGCTTGGGCGCGGCAGGCTTGTTAACAATCGCCTTGGGCGGAGCAGGCGGAGGCGGAGGCGTCGCCGGACGGGCCGGCGCGGCAGTCTCAACCGGTTGCGCCTGGCGCGCCAGAATTGCCTTCAGCGCATCGCCAGGCTTCGAGATCTTGGACAGATCGATTTTGGGGCGGAACTCTTCTCCGCCAGTGGTGCGGTGACGGGCGTGCGCGCCGCTTTGTTCGTGGAAGTACTTGCGTACTTTCTCGGCCTCATCGGCCTCCACGGAACTGGAGTGGGTCTTCTTCTCCGTGACGCCGACTTTGATAAGCACGTCGAGGATCTGTTTGCTTTTTACTTCCAGCTCGCGAGCCAGATCGTTAATTCGAATCTTCATCCGCCGTTCGTTTCCTTATGCCTGTGCCGTTCCACCTGCCTGGAACGGTGCGGCTGCGCCGTAGCGCGGTACCTCTGCTTGGAGCGGTCTTCGACTTTGAAGACCTCCCTGCTGCGTTTGCCTGGGCATTCGCCTAAGCGGCCCAGAAACTGGCTTCTGCAAGAGAAGCTGGCCCGGGCGCGGCCTCACGGCCACACCCCGACTGTTATTTGTTGCCCGGGTTCTCGTCCTGCTCGCCCGGATGCTCGACCTTATCTGCCACGTTACCGTCAGAAACTGTTTTCACCGGAGGCTGCTCTTCCGCGGGTTGCGGCTCATCTACCGGAGGCTGTTCCTCCGTCGGTTCCGCATCACCCACCGGCTCTTCGCCAGGTACGGGTTCCGCTCCGAGTTCGGCGTCAGCCGCCAGCAACGGATCAGAGGCATACTCCACATCCACCGCGTCGGCGGAAACCAACTGGTCAGCCGTCTCCAGGGTGGAGAAGTAATTATTGACCGCCACCGAAATCTTCTCGACCGTCTCGGGATCAATACCCGGGATCGCTTCGAGCTCTTCCGGCGTCATGTCCGCCAGAGCCTCGACCGAGGTGATACCTGCCTCGGAAAGCTTTTCGAGGACCGGATCGCCCAGCTCGGCTGCAATGTTTTCCAGCGAAGTAGCCGAGTTGCCGACCAGCGAATTCATCTGCTGCTCGACTTCCTGACGCTTCTCTTCCTCGCTCTTGATGTCGATCTTCCAGCCCAGAAGCTTGGCGGCCAGGCGCACGTTCTGCCCCTTCTTGCCGATGGCAAGCGAGAGCTGCGTGTCGTCCACGATCACCTCGAGATGCTTCTCGTGGCTGTCCACAATGGAGACGCGTGAAACCTTGGCAGGCTGCAGAGCCTTCTCTGCGAAGGTCACTGCATCCTCGTGATACTCGATGATGTCGATCTTCTCGCCGCGCAGTTCGCGAATGATGGACTGCACGCGCATACCCTTCATGCCGACGCATGCGCCCACGGCGTCCACGTCTTTGTCGCGGGACATCACGGCAATCTTGGTGCGCTCGCCTGCCTCGCGGGCAATGGCCCTGATCACCACCGTGTTGTCGTAAATTTCCGGCACTTCGGTCTGGAACAGGTTAGAGACCAGCTCCGGCGCGGCGCGGGAAACAATTACGCCCGGCCCCTTGGTCGCCTTCTCCACCTTGGCAATCACCACGCGGACGCGCTCGCCGACGGCGAACGACTCCAGCTTGCTCTGCTCCTTGCGCGGCATGCGAGCTTCGGCCTTGCCCAGGTCGAAGATGTAATCCGGACCTTCAATGCGCTTGACCGTGGCGTTGACCACTTCATTCACGCGGCCGTGATACTCGTTGTAAACCGTGTCGCGCTCGGCCTCGCGCACCTTCTGGAAGATGACCTGCTTGGCCAGTTGCGCAGCGATGCGGCCGAGTCCTTCAATGGACTTTTCCTGAAGCAGTTCTCCGCCCACAACGGCGTCTTCGCTGATCTTCAGCGCTTCTTCCAGCGAGATCTGAATCTGCGGATCTTCGATGTCGTCTTCGCTGGGGAGAATTTCCTTCACGGAGTACGCCCGGATCGCACCGGTTTCCCGGTCGAGCACGGCGCGCAGGCTCTCCTGCGTCTTGTAGAACTTGCGCGTGGCGACGACGATGGCGTCCTCAACGGCAGAAACAACGATGTCGGGATTGATCCCCTTCTCGCGGCTCAGCGCGTCGATCACGTTATAAAGTTCGCTTGCCATATTTCCCTGCCACCTTCACGTCGGGGCCGCGCCCCGCTTGGATTCTTGCCTACCCGGACTCGCGCCGGAAGCTCACTGTTGGAGTTGCACGCGGTGCGAGCCGCGCTGGACTGATGCTGGTGAACTAGAACTCGGGTACCAGGCTGGCCTTCTCAACATTTGAGTAAGGCACCACAACCACTCCGCCGCCCTGCGCCTTGGCCTTCTTGCGGCTGCCCACCTGGTCCAGATCGACCGTAAGCTGGCCTTCCGCAAAACTCGTCAGGCGACCCTCGAAGTGACGGTTGCCGTTCACCAGTTCACGCGTGCTGAACTTGATGAGGCTGCCGGAAAACTGCTCGAAGTGCTCCGGCTTGAAAAGCTTGCGATCTAGTCCGGGAGAGGAGATCTCCAGCACATATGCCGCCCCGGGAACCGCATCTTCCACGTCAAAAACGGTTGCAACCTCGCGACTGTACGTCGCGCAATCCTCGTGCGTCACGCCGCCGGGCTGCCGGTCTATATAGATGCGCAGCGTACGTCCGGCACCGCTCCCCTTGAGCTCAAGATCCCATAGGATCAGGCCGCTGGATTCGGCAACTCTTTCGGCGATTTCGCGAACTTTATCGAGCGTTAATGCCATGCTTGAATCAAAACTCCGCGGCCACGCCGCATTTCACACCGTGCAATGACCGTAGCTCCCCTAACAGGCCTCGCGGCTGCCTGCCTTCGCCAAACACGCAAATGGACAGGGGAATGAACCAGGAACGGACCCGAAAGTCCGCAAAGCCGCTTTCCTCCGCGCTCCACCCGGACCACGGACGAAACCACTTATGCAGCTATCACCTAAGAGTATAGCCCGGGTTCGGGAGGGAATACAACCAAAGGACCGCCTTGCCCGCAACTGCCCGCGCCAATCCCGACGCACCCGGAATTTCGCTGCTATTCAGAAGATTAGATATCATGGCGGAGGTGTAAGATTCATCACCCTCGGGCGTTCCTCCCGAAAACCTATGCTGCTGCAAGATAGAATGAAGTTCGACCACCGGGCTACTGGTTCCGGTTCCCCCTTTTTGGAGTCATCGTGAGAATTCCCCATTTCTGGCTGCTGACGTTGGCGGCAATCGCACTGTCCGCGTCCCTGGCGGCAGAAGAGATCAATGCGCCGCAACCCCGCTGGCAAGAATCAGATGCAGCGCAGAGCGCACCGCCCCCTGCAGCCACGGCCCCCGCTCCAGACACCACCACCCAGCAGCCTCCCGCGCCCCAGAGCTCTGCCACTGCCGCGCAGGAACAGAGCCAGCGCGAGAAAGCCGAAAAACAGCTCCAGCAGCAGGAGAAACAGCGCGTGCTCGGAGTGCTCCCGTCCTTCAACGTCAGCTATGACAGCGATGCTGTCTCGCTCACTCGCATGCAGAAGATTCGGCTGGCCTTCCGCACCTCCATTGATCCTGTGACCTTTGGTGTCGCGATGGTCGCCGCCGGATACCACGAGGCGGATAACGATCAAACCGGCTTTCCATGGGGACCCAAAGGTTATGGGGAGCGCGCTGGAGCCGCCTACCTGGACACCTTCAGCAGCAACATGATCGGCAACGGAATCCTCCCAGCCCTGCTGCACCAGGACCCCCGCTACTTCCGCATGGGGCATGGTCGCGCCAGCCGCCGCCTGCTTTACGCCGTAGCTGCCGCCGTCATCTGCAAGCATGACAACACCGGCAAGTGGGAGCCAAACTACTCCAACATCGCCGGAAACATCGCTTCGGGAGCTCTCTCCAACCTCTACTATCCGGGCAACAACTCCGGCGTTGGCCTCACCATCAGCAATGGTCTCATTGTGACGGCAGAAGGCGCTTTTGGAGCCGTATTCCAGGAGTTCTGGCCGGATGTCTCACGGAAGCTCTTCCATAAAGATCCCACCAACGGGCGCGACGCGCAGTCCTCAGCGCCTCCTCAAGCGGCTAAACCGTAGGCAATTCCTTACGGAGCCATGACTCTACGCTTCCGTAGGCTCCTCTGCGCAAAAAAATCGGCCGGACTACGCGGTCGTCACCGCGTCCCGGCCCAGGAGGAACATGAGCAACGTCTCGCTGCGGCGAGGTTCGGAGGCCCCTGCGCAACTGAGCGTTGTATAGAAACAGCATGAACGGACATGGCTCGGATGGGAAATCGGAAGTTTTTATCGATGCTATAAGCGCAGCGCAGATCAGCATTTTTCGCGCCCCGCGCAGGCGATCACGTTTGCATCCCGGCGTGCCGACTTCATACAATGCTGTATGACCTTCCCGGTGGACAATCGCAATGATTAATTTTCCTGTTCCAGAGGCCCTTACCTTCGACGATGTTCTGTTGTTGCCCGCCAAATCGGATGTGGTTCCAGCCGAAGTCAATACCCAGGTCCAGCTCACCCGCTACATACGCCTGAATATTCCCGTCATCAGCGCTGCCATGGATACCGTGACCGAATCGCGCATGGCGATCGCCTTGGCCCAGCAGGGCGGGCTTGGAATTGTGCACCGGAATCTTTCAATCGAACAGCAGGCGGGCGAAGTTGACAAGGTGAAGCGCTCAGAAAGCGGCATGATCGTGGATCCCATCACGATTGAGCCGGAGCGCAATATTTCCGATGCACTGGAGCTCATGCGTCGCTACCGGATCAGTGGCGTGCCGGTCACCAAGGGCAAGAAACTCGTCGGCATTCTCACCAATCGCGATCTTCGCTTTGAAACCCGCACTGACATTCCCATCTCGCAGATCATGACCAAGGAGAACCTCATCACGGTTCCCGTGGGCACCACGCTGGAGCAGGCCGAACACATCCTGCATCAGCATCGCGTGGAAAAGCTGCTGGTGGTGGATGACAACTACGAGCTCAAAGGCCTGATCACGGTCAAAGATATTCAGAAGAAATTGAAGTATCCCGGCGCGGCCAAGGATGAGCAGGGACGTCTCCGCGTAGGCGCAGCCGTTGGCGCCACTGGTGACTACCTGGAACGTGCGCAGGAAATGGTCCGCAACAAGTGCGACCTGCTCGCCATTGATAGCGCGCATGGACACTCCACGCGTGTGATGGAGGCCGTGAAGGCCATCAAGCGCGCGTTGCCCAATGTGAGTCTGCTGGCCGGCAACGTGGCAACCTATGAAGGCACCGCCGAATTAATCTCGTGCGGCGCGGATGGTGTGAAGGTCGGCATTGGGCCGGGCTCCATCTGCACCACTCGCATCGTTACCGGTGCAGGCGTTCCGCAGATTACGGCCATTGCCGAGGCCGCGCGTGCTGCGCGCGATACCGGCGTGCCCATCATCGCCGATGGCGGCATCAAGTATTCGGGAGACGTTTCCAAGGCGATCGCCGCAGGAGCCAGCGTCGTAATGGTCGGCTCGCTGCTGGCCGGAACCGAAGAGAGCCCCGGCGAAACCATTCTCTACCAGGGCCGCACCTTCAAGGCCTATCGCGGCATGGGCTCGCTGGGCGCAATGGCCCAGGGCTCCAGCGAACGCTACTTCCAGAGCCTCGACGATCCGGGCGAAGGCCGTGGCAGGCTTGATTCCGGCATGGAAGAAGGCAACCGCCTCGCCAAGCTGGTTCCGGAAGGTATCGAAGGACGCGTTCCTTATCGCGGCACCGTGGCCATGATGATCTATCAACTGGTCGGCGGATTGCGCAGCGGCATGGGATACGTGGGTTGCGACTCGATTGAAGACATGCAGCAGAAGGCGCGTTTCATCCGCATCAGCGGCGCGGGCCTCAAGGAAAGCCACGTCCACGACGTCACCATCACTCGCGAAGCACCGAATTATCGCGTGGAGTAGTTTCGAGCGTTACGAACGAAATGAGCGAAGACGATTGAAGCACTCACGAGAGCTCTTCTGGCATTACTGGCTGCCAGTGCTGGGAATGCTGACTCTGATCAAGTTGGAGTCTACAGACAAACTGTCAGGCGGACACACCATCCGCCTGGTGGGGAGCCTTCTGGCGTGGGTAGGAGTTCATCTCACCGACTCGCACCTTGAATTGCTCAACCTTGTGCTGCGCAAGTGCGGACACATGGTGGGCTATGGACTGCTCTGCTTCTGCTGGCTGCTATTACTGCGTGGCACTTACTGGCTGCAGCACGAGTACAAGCGTTCCCTGCGCGGCTCAATCCATATTCGTCGCATGTGGTGGCGTGTGGAGTGGGCCGCGCTCGCCGCCTTCCTGACCTTTCTGGTCGCCAGCGCCGACGAGTTACACCAGATGAGCATTCCCAGCCGCACTGGAAGCTGGTGGGATGTAGCCCTCGATACCAGCGCCGGCTGCTTGGTGCTGGCCATGACGTGGGCCAAAGCGCAGTGGCTCTGCCGCAACCAGGCCGCATGATTCTCGCGGCAGGCTGACTGCACGCTCTCCCACACAGGTTTCCTGCTCTGCTCTCCCGCGAAAGGACTATTCTAGTAATCACGCGATGCTGCTCGGTGGCTGTAGCCCTGAGCGCTTCAGGTTCCTCCTGACCCGCCCCGGGTTCCTTCCATCCAAATCACAGCACCGTCGCATGACCCTGATTGTTGAGCCATGCCGCGCAGTTTGAATACTGCTTTGGAGGGTTCTATGGAAAACAATTCGAGCAACACAAATCTGCAAGACGATGTGCTTCACGCCGACCACGCCAGCAAGCTATCTCCCGACGCTATTGAAAAGGCCGTGAAGCGCCACAATCGCGAACACAAGGGCGATTCCAACAAGACCGTGCAGCAGACGAAAGCCGCCGCCAAAAAGCACTAGCCGAAACTGCGGGCGCCCGACCTTCGACGCGCGCCTTTTGCGCGGCTAAGGTGGGAGAGCAGACACAGCGCCTCGGTAATCGCGTTCAGCAATGAATCGCTCTTCTTAGCCGCTCGGCGCGAGGAGAGCGACTCGCTTCTGCGCGAATCGTGCCACTTACGGTCTGCCCACGTTGATCCAGCCGCGTGTCTGCCCGTCACTGGTGCGGCCCACCGCAAACGTGATCACGCCGAAAGGCGAGTTCATCAGCACGCCCACCGATCCGCTTTGCTCGATCTGCCAACGTTGCAGCGGCTGATTCACACCTGCCAGGTCATACCACGCGCCCAACTGGGGACTGCTGCCGAAGAGCTTGAAACTGCTGAAGTGCCTGCGGTAAGCAAGTTCCCCTGCGGCGTAATCCGTGGTGTGAAATTGCTGGAAGCGGAAGGCGCGCAGGTCGCCCGGGCCTCCCACGGGAAACAGATCAAAGTAGTTGAGCTTCGTACCAAAGCTCGATGCGGCGTTGAGCCTTGCGGTCAACACACCCGCTGCAAGCGAACCGTTCTGCTCGAACGAGGCCTGCCCCAGCGGAACCGTGCGCGCATCTGCCTGCCGGTAGCGCGCCGTCATGGACGCGGTGATCAGCGTTCCGTGTGTCGGCAGCGAGCCATCGTCGAGTGTGTTCCAATCGGCCAGCAGGCGCGGTGCAAGCACGGCTCCCCCACTGGTGGCCAGCGCTCCGGGAAACACAATGCTCGAAGGCCGATCGTACGCGGCCTCCACTCCGGCACGCAGGCGCAAGCGCTGCCCCAATCCGTATCCCACATCCATCGCGCCGGAGTAATGATCCAGCCAGTGCGTGTAGTGCTGATTGCCGCTGTAGGTCGCGCTGTTCTGCCTCTGCAGGTTGATGGATGGCGACCAGAACATGTGGCTGTCGCCGAACGGGTTCTCGTACTCTGCGGCAATCTGCGGACTGTATCCGAGGGCCGCCTTCATGCGTAGCCGCGCGCGATACGTGTTCTGCGGAAGCACTGTGGCAAAAGCCAGCAGCGTGCCGCGCGTGGGCTCGCCGTTGGCGACCGCCAGCTGCAACGATGGCCGAATGAAAAATTGGCTGCCCGTCCGCGGATCAACCTCGGCGATCACTTCCTGATTTGCCGCCTCTACCGACGCAGCCTGCGCGCCTGTTTCCGGAGCCAGCCTATAGAACGCGCCCGGTAACGCCGAACTGGCCACCAGCGTGGAGAGTTCTTTCTCCACGTGCGGCAGCAGTACCACCTTGCCGAGCCGATTGAGTTCGGCCTGCGCGTGATGTGCCAGTGCCGCATCGGCCGACCGTGCCACCACCTTCGCAGACTGCGCTGCAGCAGGCTTCATGCGGCTCTGCCGTTCGGCCACATACGCAGTCCAGTCCGCGTCACTCAATGCCAGGGTAGCGAGGAAGCGGGCTTTCTGCTCGGCAGACTGGTATCCTCGCTCCACCAGTTCGCGCACATGCGAGTAGTCCGTGCCGCCAATGCCCAACAGCGACGGTGCCAGTATCAAATCTGCGTTGCGCAGGTTCTCCCGCTCAGTCTCAGAGACCGCAACGGATACGGCCTGCGTCAGCACATTCGTCAACGACTGAAGCTGTCCCTTGGGTGGCACCGGCAAACTGAAGTGAACGCCGATCACCACGTCCGCGCCCATCTGCCGCGCCACGTCGGTCGGCAGGTTGTCCACCAGTCCGCCATCTACCAGCACATGCCCTTCCCACTCCACAGGCGTAAAGATTCCGGGCACTGACATGGTCGCTCGCATGGCTCGCGCCAGGTTTCCGTGCTGCAATACCATCGGTTCGCCGGTCTGCAATTGCGTGGCGACGCACCGGAACGGCGTGGGCAGCAGCGCAAAATCCTCTATCCGTGAGTAGGCCAGCACCTGCCGCGAGAGAAACAGATCGAACGCCTCTGCCGTGGCCAGCCCTGCGGGGAGCGAGAGCCCCTGCCCCAGCCGAAGCGAGAAGCCTCCCGGATAGCGTGCCCGTGCCTGCCGTGACTCGATGGGCAAGTCGCTGTAGTCGGCTTGCGTGCGCACCACCTCTTCCCATCCCTCTTCGTTGAATGAGTTCTCGATTTCCGTCGGCGTGTGCCCCGTTGCGTAGAGACCGCCCACAATGCCGCCCATGCTGGTTCCGGCAATGGCGTCCACCGGGATGTGGTGCTCCTCGAAATACTTGAGCACGCCGATGTGTGCCAGCCCAAGGCTGCCACCGCCCGAGAGTGCCAGCGCTACGCGAGTGCGGTGCGCAGGCTGCGCCGGCGGAGGCATCTGCGATGGCGGCGCAGTTTGCGCCACGAGCACGGAAGCGAACAATAGAAGCAACGGATGAAGCGCGTGCGTCAGTTTCATGGAGAGTGTCCGGCAACAAGCATAACGCCAAGCGGCGTGCGGCCAATAGCAAAGGCACCCAACTCTTGGGTGCCTTTGCGGTTTCTCGCCACTGGTCGCGCTTACAACGTCAGTTCTGCCAGCACCAGGTTGTCTTCCAGATCCGGAGCGCTGAGCTTGAAGCCGAGCCGCTTGCAGAGGTGCTGCATCTCCTTGTTCTCGCCAAGCATGTTGGAGTGTACCGTCTGCAGCCGCTGATCGCGCGCCACCTGGATCAGTCTCTTATACAACTCCACGCCCAGCCCCTGGCCTTGCAGTTCGTCTTGCACCAGTGCGGCCAGTTCGGCCTCGGGACGTCCGTGAATTTTGCTCAACCGTCCCACGCCGATGATGTCTGGCGAACCGTCTGGCTTCTTCCGCTCCGCCACCAGCGCCATCTCGCGGTCATAGTCGATGAAGCAGATGCGCGTCAGCCGTTCATGAGCCGTGCGCTGCGTCAGCTTCAGTGGCTGGAAGTAGCGCAGATACACCGAGCGCTCGCTGAGCTTCTTGTGGAATTCGATCATCAGAGGCTCATCCTCAGGACGAATCGGCCGGATCAGCACCTTCTCGCCTTTGTTCATCGTCCACTCACCCACGTATTGCACCGGGTAAGGACGAATGGCAGAGCGCGGCAGTTGATCGTCGGGCACTGACTTGTTATGCACCACCACGCGCGCGTCCAGCGCCAGCAACCGCTCCGGAGAAGCCAGCACCGGGTTGATGTCAATTTCCTGAATCGACGGATTCTCAATCACCAGGTCGCTGAAGCGAACCATCAGTTCTTCGAGGGCGGCCATGTCCACCGACTTGCGTCCACGCACGCCTTTCAGCGCTTTGTAGATGCGTGTCTGCTCCATCATGCGGCGCGCCAGCGTGGTGTTCAGCGGCGGCAACGCCAGCGAGCGATCTTCGAACACTTCCACCAGTTGTCCGCCCGTGCCGAAGAGCAGCACCGGGCCAAACTGCGGATCGAGCGACGCGCCCAGAATCAGCTCATAGCCTTCCTGCTTGGCGAAGGGCTGCACGGTCACACCTTCGAAGTGCCCCGGCCCAGCCTTTTCAGCCACCGATTCGCGAATCTGCGTGAAGGCCTTCCGCACGCTCGCCGCATCGGGAAGGTTCAGAATCACGCCGCCCACATCCGTCTTATGCGTGATGGTGAAGGAGTGCAGTTTGAGCACCACCGGATAGCCAATCGCTGCGGCAGCCTTCACCGCATCCTCTTCACTGGTCGCAATCTCTGTTGGGACGCTGGGAATGCCATACGATTCCAGCAGCTTCTTCGATTCGTACTCAGTCAGGATGGTCCGGCCCGCTCCGCGCACGGTGGAAAGTATTTCGTTGGCGCGCGTCCGGTCCGGATGGAAGCTGGCCGCGTTCGGCGAGGGTGTTTCATACAATCCGCGCAGGTTGTAGGAGTAGCGCCACATGTAGTTGAACGCGCGTACTGCCGTGTCTGGATAGTAGAAACTCGGAATGCCCGCCCTGTTCAGAATCTCTTCGCCGTGCATCACCGAATCGCCGCCCATCCAGCTTGCCAGCACCGGCTTGCCCAATCCCTTTGCGTAGGGCTTCAGCTTTTCGGCAATCAGCGTTGGATTGGTCATGCCTTGCGGAGTCATGATGACCAGCATGCCGTCAATGTTCGGATCTTTCGCCGCAATCTCCAGCGATTTGGCATACCGCTCGGGCTCGGCGTCGCCGAGAATGTCCACCGGATTGTTATGGCTCCATGCGCTCGGAAGGAAGGCGTTAAAGGCAGTCATACTCTCCGGCGAAAGTTCGGCCAGCTCGCCGCCGCCTTGAATCAGCGCGTCCGTGGCCAGTACGCCGGGACCACCCGCGTTGGTCACAATGCACAAGCGGTTGCCGCGCGGACGCGGCTGCTTGGCCAGCACATCGGTCATGTTGAAGATTTCAGCAATGGAGTTGACGCGCAGCACGCCCACCCTGCGGAAGGCCGCCTCCATCACATCGTCCGAACCGGTCAGCGAGCCCGTGTGCGATGCCGCCGCTTTTGCCGCCGCTGCCGTGCGTCCGGCCTTGATGACGATGATTGGCTTGGTCAGTGAAACTTCGCGCGCCGCTGAGAGGAACGAGCTCGCGTCGCCAATTGTCTCCATATAAATCACAATCGAGTGCGTCCCGGGATCGTTGCCGTAGTAGTCAATCAAATCGCCCCAGTTCACATCAAGCATGGAGCCGATGGAGACGAAGCCGCTGAAGCCCACATTTTCACGGGTGGACCAGTCCAGCACCGCCGTGCACAGCGCACCGCTTTGGCTGATGAATGCCACGTTGCCGGGTTTCGCCATCCCGTTGGCGAAGGTCGCGTTCAGCCCCAGCACGGGATTCATCACGCCCAGGCAGTTCGGGCCGATGATGCGCATCCGGCCCTGAATGGCCTGCATGATCTCCGTCTCGAGTTTCTTGCCGGCCTCGCCCGTCTCCTTGAAGCCCGCCGAGATCACGATGCCTCCCGGGATTCCCAGCTCCACGCACTCCTTCAGCAGGGCAGGCACGCCTTCTGCCGGAGTGCAGACCACAACCAGGTCAGGAACTTCTGGCAATGCCTGCAAGGAGTTGCAGGTGCGAATGCCGAGTACGTTGCTGCGCTTGGGATTGATGGGGTAAATGGTGCCGCCAAACGGGCTGCTGATCAGGTTCCACAGTACATTGCGCCCCACCGACCCGGCGCGCTCACTGGCGCCAATCAGCGCCACGCTCGTCGGTTTGAAAATGGGGTCCATGGGGTGACGGTCTGCTCTCAGGACATCGTGCGCGGGGCTGACGTTGGTGATGGGAACTTTGCCAATCGGGCTCATACGTACTCACCTTCTAAACAGGATTGCTGAACTAGAAATCCTACACCGCGGGGCAGGGTGGATGGGCGGAATTCGAGTCTTGTTTGTCAGCCGGTCTGCCGGGTGAAAGTGGTCACCACGGGCGGCCCTGCGGGCAGCCCAAAGCGCGCCGCTATCAGCCGCGAAAGAACCTCGCTGGTCAATTCTTTCCTTTGTGGGGTCAACTAGAGATTCGCCCGTGCACGGGGCGAATCAGAGAGAAGAGGTGGTGGACAGGCTTTTCAGTTCTTGGCCTGAGCTTGAACCTCGTCCAGGGCGGAACCCAGCGAACTTGGCCGCCTCTGCCGCCGGGTGCGTGCGTTCAGCAGGGCCATGGCGATGGTCGCCGTGGCCACTCCGCTCAGCGTTCCCAGCCACCACGGCTGGTCCAGCAGGATCAGCGCCATCTGCGCCGCGAAGAACGCGCCCATAACGACAAAGCAGCCGCCCAGCAGCCGCACCTGCCGCAGTGCCGCAGCATCCGGACGCCAATGACCATCCTGAGGTGGAAAGATGCGCTCAGGGTTGAGCTGAATCCAGCCTCCGCTGAACCCTACCCCAGCGCCTGCAACTACCAATAGCCATCCGGAAAAAAACATCGCCTGCCCGTTCCGCCGAAGAAACTGCTTACATCTTCTTCAGTATGGAACGTCTCCTGCTGGAAGAGCAACTTTCCTTGGGCCCTTGTCCTTGTGGTCAAATGGCGGAAATACAGAGCAATGTCACATCATCCCGGGCTCAGCCGATGTTACAATCTTGATTCGCGGCATCCCTCGAATATCTCCCTTGGACGTGATTACCTTGGCTGAAGAAACTGAACAAAAGAGCCTGACCTACGCTGACGCAGGCGTTGACATTGAGCAGGCAAACCGTACGAAACAGCGCATCAAGTACCTTGCTCACCGGACTTTCAACAAGTGCGTGCTGAGCGAAATCGGCGGCTTTGGCGGCCTTTTCCAGGTGGACAAGAAGAAGTTCACCGACCCCGTGCTGGTCAGCAGCGTGGATGGCGTGGGCACCAAGCTCAAGCTCGCCTTTGAAATGGGCGTGCACCACACCGTCGGCGGAGACCTGGTCAACCACTGCGTGAATGACATCGCAGTGCAGGGCGCAACGCCGCTCTTCTTCATGGATTACCTCGCCGTGGGCAAGCTCGAGTTGGAGATCGCCGAAAAAGTGATCAGCGGCCTCGCCGAAGCCTGCAAACACAACGGCTGCGCCCTCATCGGCGGCGAAACCGCCGAGATGCCCGGCTTCTATCCCGATGGCGAATACGATCTCGCCGGCTTCATCGTGGGTGCCGTGGAGCGCGAAAAAATTCTCACCGGAAAAGATGTGCAGGTGGGCGATGTCCTCGTCGGCTTGCCTTCCACCGGACTGCACACCAACGGCTATTCCCTGGCCCGCAAGCTCATGTTCGACGTCGCCGGATACACACCCGAGACCTACGTCAATGAGATGAAGGGCAAGGTCGGCTCCGAGCTGATGAAACAGCACAAGAGCTACTGGCCCATCGTCCGCCGCATGGTTGACGGAGACGCCGTCTCGGCCATGGCCCACATCACCGGTGGCGGCATTACGGAAAACCTGCCCCGCGTGCTGCCCAAGGGGATTGGCGCCGTCATTGAGATGGGAAGCTGGCCCGTGCTGCCTATCTTTGAGCACATGCAGAAGATCGGCAACATCGAGCAGGCCGAGATGATGCGCACCTTCAACATGGGCATTGGCATGATCCTCGTGGTGCCCGCCAAGAAGTTCAAGAAGGTGCAGACCATCCTCGACCGCGCCGGAGAAAAAGGCTACGTCATCGGGCGCACCGTCAAAGGCGAGCGCAAGGTGCAATACACATAGCATCAAACTGAAATTAGACAAATCGCGGGCCAGCCTCAAAAGCTGCCCGCGATTTTATTTTCCGGTGGCCCATTCAAGCCCGTAGTTGGCTTGAGTGGGGCAGTCGCTCCTGTATTGCCGTTGCCCTTAACCTGTGAAACCTTGAAACCTGCGCAACCTTGAAACCTGGCTCTTTACGGCCATATCCCCAGCAGCCTGCGCAACGCCAGCAGTTCTCCCGCGTGGTAGGAGTTGTGGTCGATCAGCGTGATCGCCTCGCGCATCAGCGTCTGCCCGTCGCCCCACGGGAACGGCTCCGTCAGCGACCCTTTCTCCAGCAACCGAATCATCGCCTCGCAGTCTGTGCGCACAGCGGCCACCGAGGCGTCCCATGCCTTGGCACTCGGCGGCGCGGCTTCTTTCGGCCAGTAGTCGTCGGGCCACTTCATCTCCTTGTAGGTGCCCTTGTGGTTGTCACTGAAGCGCACAATGTCGTCCTGCGCAATGCGAATGTGCTCCAGCAACTGCCACGCCGAGTAAGCCAGTCCCGCCTTTTCGCCGCGCAACTTGGCCGGAAAGTTCTTCAGCACATCTTCCATCTTGACGTGAGCCTGGCCGCCCTTGAGTCCGGCGATCAACTCTTTTCTGATCCCTGCGTCTTCCTCTCCCGCGTGCAGTCCCGCATCGTGCTTCATCGCCATGTTTTCCCTGCCTCCTATTGAGTAGAGTGGCCCCGCGCACGCGGCGATGCCCGGCAACCGCAGCCGGAGCGGCGTCCGTCGCCGCGTACGCGGCGGCAGAGCCCTTGAGCCCGAGCCTGTCTCCCTATATTCTGAAAGTTCATGACCCGACTCGGCATACTTCTCTCCGGACGCGGCTCCAACTTTCTTGCCATCGCCGAAAACATCCGCCTTGGCAAGCTCAACGCTCAGATTGCCATTGTGATCAGCAATCGCCCTGACGCTCCCGGCATCGACTCAGCCCGTCAACTCGGCCTGCCCGTCGCCGTGCTGCCGAGCCAGGGAATCAAGCGCCTGGAGCACGACCAGCAGGTGGTCGCCACGTTGCAACAGGCTGGCGTCGAACTCGTCATTCTCGCCGGATACCTTCGCCTGCTCTCGCCCTGGTTCGTGCAGCAGTTCCCCGGCAAAATCCTGAACATCCATCCTTCCCTGCTTCCAGCCTTCCCCGGCCTCGAAGCCCAGCGCCAGGCCTTGGAATATGGCGTCCAGTTCAGCGGCTGCACCGTGCATTTTGTGGACGAGCATCTCGATCACGGCACCATTATTTTGCAGAAAGTCGTTCCCGTGCTGCCCACTGACGATGAGCACGCACTGGCCGAACGCATTTTGATTCAAGAACATATCGCCTATAGCGAAGCCATTGCCCTGGTGGCCAGCGGAGCTTATCGAATCGAGGGTCGCCGTGTGCTGGCGAATGTAGGCAACAAGCGGTAGATTTCGCCCCTCTAACCTTCCATCACGACAAAAGGAAGGGAATCGTAGCTATGGCTAATTTTCGAGTTGGAGATTATGAGTTCGCTCGTCGGCAGCGCAACTTTGGAGCAGCGCTCGGCTTTCTCGCCCTCGGTCTGGGTATAGGCGCAATTGCGGCCCTGCTAGTCGCCCCTAAGACGGGACGCCAGGTGCGCAAAGAAGTTCGACGTCGTTACGAAGACGCCCGCGATGCGGTGGGCGGATTCAGTGACCGTGCCAGCGACCTTTGGGATCGTCGCGATGAGTGGGCCGAGGCAGCACGTCGCAAGGCTGAGCCCGTCACCCGCGCATTCCGTCGCGGCTAAGCAGCAGGTGGCCCATATTCGCCATCTTTTGGCGAATGTGGGGAATACGATTCGCTGGATTGAGCGCACAAAAAGGCGCGAGCCTCAAGCTCGCGCCTTTGCCTTGCCTTGAAGCAGAATCAGTATAGGTGGAAGCTTACATCTAGAAGGACTTCAACAGGCACGGGGACCCCGTCTTTGGTGCCCGGCTCGAATCGCCACACCTTGGCGGCTTCCACGGCTTTCTCGTCCAACCCCATCCCCAGCGATCGAACCACCGAGATATCGTGAGTTTTGCCGTCCACACCTACAACAACGCGCAGCAATACATTTCCCTGAAACTTGTTCTTGCGTGCTTCGTCGCTGAACTCAGGGTCAGGACGGAAAATTGGTTTCGGGGCACGTACTCCGCCGCCCACCCGGTAAGCTCCGCCGCCTATGCCACCGCCGTGTCCGGGACCAACGCCCGGTCCAGAGCCCGAACCCACGCCTCCGCCCGAACCACTGCCAATACCTCCGCCAAGGCCCGTCCCATTCGATAGCGGACCCAGCGCCTTCGACAGCGGGTCGCCCATCTGCCCGCCGGTCGGCATCTTGATCTCCGGAGGCACCACAACCGACGCCGGAACTGCCAGCTTCGGATTCTCTGGCGGCAGCACCATGGGAGGCGTGATCTGCGCCTTGGAAAGTTTGGGAAGATTTCCCTTCGACGCCGGAAGAATGTCATGTGATCCGCCGCCACCGCCGCCGCCCGCCGCCTTGTCCGCAGGCGACATCACGTACGGACTGATGTCCACCGCCTGCCCCACGACCTGCTTAATCTCCGGAACATGCGACGCCGTCCAACTACCCAGCCAGATCAGAAGCGCCACAATGACCGTATTCAGTCCAAAGGAGACGACGAAGGATCCCTTGCGGACCTCGTAAAGCCCATAGCCATCGCCAAACAGGGTAGGCAGAACGTCGTGCCTCTGCTCCGTGCTGGGGGCCTGGGGTTCCGGTTTCTGAACTTCTGGTGTTGGCATGAGTAGCTTTAAGTATAAATCGGCGCACCACACGTCCGCTTGAGAAAAACATCAGGGCTGCCTCACTCTCGCAGGCCACACTCATAACCACGCAAATTACGCAATCTGGAAATGGGGGAGACATTCCCAAGGAACAGCGAGTTGCAGGGTGCCCCGTCCTAACCCTCCTTTGGTTAGGGCGGGGTCTTTGACTTTCCAGCAGCCCAAGTTCGAGCTACTCTGCTCTGTATGCCTTGGGCACTTCGGCGGTTCCAGCAATGCGGACAGCTTCACTTTGTCACGTTCAGTTGCTACCACAGACGACCCCGGCTGGCTGCGACTGCTGCACGAGTGGTATTTGAGAAGGTGCTCGAGCGCATGCGACGCAAGTATGGATTCTATGTATGCGGCTATGTAGTGATGCCAGAGCATATCCATATTCTGTTGAGCGAGCCTGAGCACGAAACACTGGCAACGGCATTGCAAGCCGTGAAACAGGCGGTTTCGAAACGGCTGGGAACCGAAGATGGTGGAGCTTTTTGGCAGGAACGTTATTACGATTTCAATGTCTTCAGCGCAAGCAAGCGGACTGAAAAACTTCGATACATGCATCGCAATCCGGTCAAGCGAGGCCTGGTCCAGCAACCCGAAGAGTGGAGGTGGGGCAGCTTCCGACATTATCTCTACGGTGAAGAAGGAAACGTCGAGATCGAATCTGACTGGACAGCGCAAAAGCGGGAGCGCGCCGGAGAGGCACTTACCGTCAAGGTCAACAACCCCGCCCTAATCAACAACAGGTTAGGACGGGGCACCCTGAAGCGGCTTGTTGAGTGCGAGACCTTCCTTACGGCACAATCACCCGCAGGGCCTTCGCCGCCACCGCAATCTCCGCCGGAGTCTGGCACAGGTACTCGCCGTCGGCCCAGATCGCAATCGGCTCATCGCCCTCCAGAAACACCTGGGTCGTGCGCAGGTACCTGACTGCCGCCACCCGCAGATGCGTTCCTGAATAGATTTTGCGGATGTGGCGCAGCACCTTCGTCACCGCCATCTCCGGAACAAAGCACAGGTCGAGCTGTCCGTCGTTCATCTCCGCCCGCGGCAGCATCTTGATGCCGTTGCCGTACTCGGGAGCGTTGCCGATGGAGGCAAACAGAACGCGCCCTTCCAGCCGCGTTTCGTCGCCGGAAGAATCGAAGCTGTGCAGCCGCACCCGCGGCGCGTGATAGCTCATCAGCGAGCGCAGCGCAGCCACCATGTATCCGCCGTGCCTGCGCAGCCAGCCCGGCATCCGGTCTGCTCGCCGATTGGTTTCAGCGTCCAGCCCGATTCCGGCGATCCCTGTGAAATAAATTGTGCGTTGCTGTTCGGCGTTTTCCTCGGCGTGCTGCAGATGCCGCCGCATGATCAATGGCCCCAGCGGATCTCCCGGAGGCGCGATTCTTCCATCGGCATCGGCGTATGTGCGTGACTCCACCGCATCCGCCTCATCCGGTCCAGCGTCTGCCATGGGACGCACCGTACCCATGTCGAGGGTGCGCACGTTGTCGCCATATTCCAGAAAGCGATGCCACGCCCGCAACGCCTCATCGCGGCTCGAAATTCCAATGCAGCGCGCGAAATCATTGGCCGAGCCGCACGGCACCACCAGCAGCGGAATTCCCGAGTAGGCCAGCGCGGGCAGCACCCGGTGCACCGAGCCGTCGCCGCCAAAAACAATGGCCACGTCCGGCAGGTCGTTCGGCTCCAGCGTATTGCCCCGGAAGACGTTGACGCGCGCATCGCGGAAGCAATCCACGACGTCCGCCTTCAGATAGGTATGTAGAATGGCAGCGGCCCGCACCGGGAGATTGTACAGCGTGCGGAAAACTCTTCAACAACTTCCGAGAGCAGCTCGCCAAAGAGAGAAACGGGCATACGTGCCCGCTCGGTTGTGCTCTGCAGAACGTCCTCGCGGTTAGTCCTTCTTGTTGCTCTCCGCTCCACTTTCGGGAGCAGGCGTCTTCTTCACCGCAGGCTTGGGGGCTTTTGCCGCAGCATTCTTCTGGCGCATCTTCTCGGCAAACTTATCGCGGTTTCGTTCTTCGCTTTGTCGTGACATATCCCTAGTTTACGCCCTCACTCGCTGGCTGCCTCAAAACATCTCGTTGCAGCACGTTGGTTCGCAGATCTTCCGCCGCCTGCTGCAAACTCGCCTCAGTGCCAAGGTCGCGCCAGTAATAGGCATCCGCCCGCCAGCCCAGCACAGGCTCGCCCGCTCCTGCCAGCCGCAGGTACGTTGGAACAATCGAAAACACCGCTGCCTCGTCCATCCTGCGCAGAATCCTAGGCGAGAGCACCTGCACGCCGCAGAACGCCAACTCTTCCATCTGCTCTGCCGCGCGCGTCATCTCATCCGCTGCGCCTGCCGTGCGTCTTCCGCACAACATTCCTGCTGCATCGAACAGCAGTTGCCGCGAACTCCTGCGCCGCTGCACCGCCAGAGTTGCCAGCGCGCCATGCTCGCGATGAAAGCCAACCATCGCAGCCAAATCAATCGCGCTGAGCACGTCCACGTTGTGCACGATGAAAGGCTCGTCGCTGCCGTCGCGCAAGAAAAACTCCGCCGCCTTCTTCAGTCCCCCGCCGGTATCCAGCAGCAGTTCTTCGCGAGACACTTCCACCCGCATTCCAAAGTTGTCATGCGCGCGCAGATACTCCACCACCATCTCGGCAAAGTGATGAGCATTGACGATCACCTCGCGGACGCCGAAGCCGCGCAGCCGCTCCAGCGTGATCTCCAGCAGCGTGCGTCCGTCCAACTCCACCAGCGCCTTCGGACGCGTATCCGTCAGCGGCCGCAGCCGTGTGCCCAGCCCTGCGGCAAGAATCATCGCCTTCATCGCACCCACATCTCCTGCTCGCGATGCCGCAGCAACACCTTTAATCCCCGCCGCGCCTTCAGCCTCCGCGCCGCCTGCTCCGCCAGGTACACCGAGCGATGCTGTCCACCGGTGCAGCCGAACGAGACCATCAAGCTGTGGAAGCCGCGCCGCTCATACTCCGCCACGCTCGCCTCCACCAAACTCATCGCGCTGTTGAGAAACGCACTCACCGAATCCTGTTGCCCCAGATACTCAGCCACCGCCGCATCACGGCCAGTCAGGGTCTTGAAGCGCTCTTCGCGTCCGGGATTTGGCAGGCTCCGCGCGTCGAACACAAAGCCTCCGCCGTTGCCACTCTCGTCCTGCACTGGACCGCGATGAAACGAGAAACTCGTGACCACCACCGTCAGTCCATCTCCGGCCACCGAAGCCGAAGGATTCCCCACCGTATGCAGTTTTTCCGAGCCCACCATGTCCGTGAACGCCTGCATCAGCGCGGGCAACGCCACCGGAAGCTTTACGTTGTGCAGCAGCCAGCGCACGTTGCGCAGCGCATACGGCACGCTCTGCAAAAAGTGCGCCTTGCGCTCGTAGAATCCGCGGAAGCCGTATGCTCCCAACGCCTGCATGATGCGCACATACACAAACGCGTAGTAGTGTTCGAGGAACGCCTCGCGATTGAGCGGGATGTACTCAGCCAGCGCGTCCAGATAATGGTCCAGCAGCTGTGCGCGCAACGCCGGAGGCAACTCGGCCTTGGCGTCAAACAGCAGCGACGCAATGTCATATTGCAGCGCGCCCTTGCGCCCGCCCTGGTAGTCCAGAAAATATGGCTGCCCGTCGCGCAGCATCACGTTGCGGGATTGAAAATCGCGATACAAAAAATATCCGCGCTCGGCTCGCAACAAAAATTCTGTCAACCGCTCGAAATCCTCTTCCAGCGCCTGCTCGTGGAAGGGCACTCCTGCCAGCTTCAAAAAGTAATACTTGAAATAGTTCAGGTCCCACGCAATCGACTGCCGGTCAAAGCTCTCCCGTGGATAACACGCGCCATAGTTCAGGTCGCGTCCGGCCTCCACCTGGAAGCGCGGCAAGATCTCCACCACGCGGCGATATGCGCTCACCACCTCAGGCGCAATCTCTGCCCCGCGCCGATGCTGCGCCAGATACTGGAAGAGTGTGGTGTCTCCCAGGTCCTCTTCCAGATAAGCGCCCTTCACCTCGTTGGTGCCATAAATCTCCGGCACCGGAAGCCCATGCGCGCGGAAGTGTCGTGTGAACTCCAAGAACGCGGCGTTCTCTTCCGGCACATCGTGTTGCACGCCGATGGCGCTATGGGCGTCGTCAGACAGGCGCACAATCACCCGCCCGGAGCCGCCCAGCCCACCCTGCACCGCATGCACCCTCAGCGGAGCCGAGCCAAAGTACTGTTCGAAGAGTCTTTCCAGAACGTTCATTCGTCCGCCAGTAGAAATGCGCAGTTCAGCACGCGACAGCATACGACGCAACAGCCAAAAGTCGTCTCAGAAGTATCCCTGCATCCCCGCTGGAAAGTAAAGCCCCAGCGCCGCGGCCCTGGCAAGTACTACATCGCCCGGCCACTCCCGCCGGGGTGGCGCATCCAACTCTTTTCGGTTACTCTGTTCGGTTTTAGAAGGAGCGCCCCATGATCAAGCTTCGCGTGGTACTCGCCGGAATTCTCAGTGGTATCGTTCTGTTCCTGTGGCTCTCAGTCGCGCACATGGCTTTGCCGCTCGGCATGACCGGCATCAGCCAGATTCCCACCGAGCAACCGGTCGTCGATGCAATGCGCGCCAACATTCCCCAGCCCGGACTCTATCTCATCCCCGGCCCCGGCGCGGCCTTCAACGGGCCACAAAGCCCGGAGCGCCAGGCCGCTCGCCGCGACTATGAAGCGCGATACTCCGCCGGACCCGTCGGCCTGCTCATCTACCATCCAGTGGGAGGCCCCATGATGAACGCCAGCCAACTCATCGCCGAGTTGCTCAACAACGTGTTGCAGGGGCTCGCCCTTGCCATGATCCTCGCGCTGCTCGCCTCGCACACGATTCGCGCCGGAGCCTACGTGGGCTTTGCCGCCGGAATCTGCGCGGCTACCGCCACCAATGTTTCCTACTGGAATTGGTATGGCTTCCCCGCCAGCTACACGGCTGCCGCCATCGTTACTGAAATTGTGGGATACATCTTGATGGGCGTCGCCGGAGGCTGGCTCCTCGGACGCCTCGCGCGTCGCCAGGGCGCCTAGATCTGTTGCGCAGAAGCTGTAACCGCGGGTGCCCCACCTTCGACGCGCGTCTCTTGCGCGGCTAAGGTAGGAGGGTAGGACACACCAACCCATGAGTCGCTCTAGTGTTCGCCCTCAAGGTACGCGCTGAAACCTTGTGCCACTCACCCTCGGCGCGGCTATGATGGATGCAACGCGAATGGACAAGCCTATGACGACTCCCGAACCTCATCGCAATTTCTTCCAGACGGCTCTCTACAACTTCTTTGCCCTATATCTCGGCGTCACGCCGCCTGCCCCCGGCAAGGAGGGCTTCTACGCTACGCTCCTGCTCGTCGCAACCGTCATCATCATCGGCATCGGATACCTCTTCGCCCGCCTTCTCATCAGCCAGATGTTCGGCTAACCAGCACCAGCGGCCGGGGGGCCGTCCGCTGGCCCGTACTCGACCGCGAGGTACACCGTCACTTTAGCGCCAGCGGAGCCCCTCAAGCCGCCCGCATCTCCTGCAGCCCCGGACTGATAATCAGCTTCGGTTCGGTCGCAGCCTGCACCTCTTCCACGGTTGTTCCCGGAGCAATCTCCTCCAGCACCAATCCTTCTCCGGGCAGCACACGGATATAGGCCAGCTCAGTCACAATCGTGTCCACCACTCCCAGCCCGGTGATGGGCAAGGTGCAGCGGTTCAAGATTTTCGGTTGGCCATCTTTGGTCGTGTGCTCCATGGCAACAATCACCCGGCGGGCAGCGGCCACCAGGTCCATGGCTCCGCCCATGCCTTTCACCATCTTTCCAGGAATCATCCAGTTCGCGAGATTCCCTTCGGCGTCCACTTCCATTGCGCCCAGCACGGAGAGGTTCACGTGCCCGCCGCGAATCATGGCAAACGACTCAACGGATGAGAAGAATGCCGTGCCTGCCATCTCCGTCACCGTCTCCTTGCCGGCGTTGATCAGGTCCGCGTCCACCTCGCTCTCCAGCGGATAAGGTCCCACGCCAAGCATTCCGTTTTCACTTTGCAGCACTACCTGCATCCCCTTCGGAACGTGGCTGGCGATCAGGGTCGGCATGCCAATGCCGAGGTTCACATAGAAACCATCCTGCAGTTCCATTGCAATCCGCCGCACAATATATTCACGTTTGTCGATCTTTGGCTCAGAATTCGCGCTCATTGTTTCCTCTCAGGCCGCCTTGCGAACTTTGCGACGTTCAATCCGCTTCTCTTCGCCCACCGCCTGAAAAATGCGATGCACATAAATGCTGGGAGTGTGAATCTGGTCAGGCACAAGCTCGCCCGGCTCCACCAGTTCTTCAACCTCCGCAATGGTGACCTTGCCTGCCGTGGCGATCATGGGATTGAAGTTCTGCGCCGTCTTGCGATAGACCAGATTCCCCCACTTGTCGCCCTTCCAGGCTTTCACCAGTGAGAAGTCGGCTTTCAGCGCGCGCTCCATCACGTACATGCGGCCCTCGAACTCGCGAGTCTCCTTGCCCTCGGCCACCATGGTTCCCACTCCGGTCGGTGTGAAGAATGCCGGAATCCCAGCACCCCCCGCGCGAATCCGTTCGGCCAGCGTCCCCTGCGGAATCAGTTCGAGGTCCAGCTTTCCGCCGAGCACGAGTTCTTCGAAGAGCCTGTTCTCGCCCACGTAGCTGCCCTTGTGGCTGCGAATCTGCCCTTTGCGCAACAGCAGTCCCAGACCGAAGTCATCCACGCCCATGTTGTTGCTGATGGTGTCCAGATTACGCACGCCTTTTTTTTCCAGCGCTGCAATCAGGTTCTCCGGAATACCGCACAGACCGAAGCCGCCAACCATGACGGTGGCTCCGTCTGGAATGTCGAAGATAGCCTCTTCGGCGTTCGCAAAAACTTTGTTCATCTTGGCTCGCTTTTCTTGTAGTCAGAGCGGGCTTCCCCACGAAGCCCATCGCAAGCTGTAGATGCAGAGTTGTCGCGAATGTTCGCCTGTGAAAAAAGAAAATCGGAAGGACGCGTAAAACAGAGCCCGCGGCGTGGCGAAACTCTGGCGTTTCAGTGCCTCAGAGATTTGGCGATCTCCCGCGCCGCCTCAAACTGCTTGCGGAACTCTGGGTCGCCGAGGCTCTCACGCAGCTTGCGCAACTCGCCTTCAAAGCGCTCCAGCGCCGCGGCAATGTTCTGCGGATTGCTGGCCGCGATCTGTTCCCACATAGCCGGGTCACTGGCCGCCAAGCGCAGCATGCTGGTCAGGCCACCGGCGTGAATCTGCAGCGCCGGATTCTGCACCGTGCCAAACTCCTGCTCCAGGGTCAGAGCCAGGGCCGTCGAGAGCATCTGCGGGAGATGACTGGTATAGGCCAAAGTGCGGTCATGCTCTGCGGGAGCCGAGTACACCACGCGCGCTCCCAACGCTTCAATCGTTGCGCGAAGCGTTTCATGCGATGCCGCCGCTGGCTCGCCCAATGGCGTGAGCACCCAGACGCACCCCACGTAAAGATCCGCCGCAGCGTGCTCCAACCCGCTCAACTCTCGCCCTGCCAACGGATGTCCGGGCAGCACGTGCTCGTGGGCCGCATCGCCAAAGATCTCGCTGGCTGCCGTGGCGAAGGCCGCCTTCGTGCTGCCGACGTCGGTCAGCAACGCACCCGGCTTCAGCCGCGGCGCAATCTCACGCATCAACCGGATGCTTGTTTCCACCGGCGTGCATAGAAAAACAAAATCGCTTTCGGCCACCGCGTCGCCAGCATCGGTAACGCCCGAATCAATCGCGCCCAACTCCACCGCCCTCTGGAGCAGCGCCTCGCGTCCGCAGCCCACCACGTGCTTGGCCAGCCCGCGTTGCCGCAAGGCCAGCCCCAGCGACCCGCCCATCAGCCCCAGGCCGATCACGCACACCCGCTGCATCCGCTCGGGGCTTGAGGTCACTTGCGCTCCAGCAGATCGGGCGATTGCAGCCGCCGCATCGCCGCCAGAATCGCGGTGTAGATGGTCGCCAGTTCCTCGTCTGGCAGCGGACCGTTGTTGCAGCGCGCCACATTGGCCATCACCACGGCTTCGCGCTTTGGCTCGTAGACGGCCAGGTGGTTCTCCTGCTTGTAGCGGCCAATCTCCAGCACGTAACCGGCGCGCTGGTTGAAAAGCTCCACCAGCTTTTCGTCAATGGCATCAATGTCATGGCGCAGCTTGTTCAAATCGATGGGCGTCATCTCACTCCTGAGGTTCGTTGTTCTCTGCTATCACTGGCCGTACTGCTTCACCCATGCATCCTGCTCGGCCTGCAGCGTCTTGTCAATCCAGCCGATGTAGCTGCGCCCATCCTCGTCCTTGCCCACCCAGACCCGCGTGGACGGCAAGATGTGGCTCTCTCCGCTTGCCAGCGAAACCTGCTGTGCTGCTTCCACGGCGGCACGGCCGGCGTTCAGGTCCACGGGAAAAAACTGCGTGGTCATCAGCCGGTCATTGAAAAACGTGAGCACCAGTTCGCCCGCCTGCCCCTGCACCTGCTGATTCTTCTTTGAGATTACCAGCAGACGATACGGCGGCCGCGTGTCACTGGGCAGCGGCGTGCGGTCCACCACCACGTCAAAGTTCCCGGCCATCATGTTGAGCTTGCGCTCCACCATCTGCAGGCTCTGGCCACTGAATAATTCGGGAGCAAGCTTGCTGGGCTTGAATTCCTTCTCGTTCTTTTTGCACGACGCGGCGAAACACACGAGTAAAACAATTGCGAAAATCAGAGAATGCGTTCTGGTTGTCATAGGCAGTTGTTGGAAAGTATAAATTCACTCTGCCGTGGTTTGTAGCTCATTCGCCCGAGTCCGCGGAAATTGCGCAACCATTCACCTTTTAGGCAATCGTTGGAGGCCGCTCCGTAACTCCCAGGTACATCGTTTGCGACAGCGCCCGGAAGATGTACTACTCCGTTAACGTGGGCCTTCCAACGATTACCTCCCCGTGCAATGGTTGCCAATCCTGTCCGCGACTTTTCGAGCTCCGCTGGCATCCCATACTTAGCCTCAAGAGGTGTAGGATGAACGGTCGCGCCTCTCGGCGCGCACGCTAGGAGCCGAAGCAATGCAAAGATCAGCAAGCGCCCATTGGCAGGGTGGATTAAAGGACGGACGAGGGACGGTCACCACTGACAGTGGAGTCCTCTCGCAGACGCAATACTCATTCAGCACGCGCTTTGAAAACGGCGTGGGCACGAACCCCGAAGAATTGATTGCGGCGGCACACGCCGGATGCTTTTCCATGGCGCTCTCCGCGCAGTTGGACGGCGCGGGCCTGAAGGCTGATGCCATTGACACCAAGGCCGCGCTGACTTTCGAGAAAACCGACGCGGGCTTCACCATCACGAAGATTCATCTTGAACTACGCGCCAAGGTTCCCAACGCCACCGAGGAACAGTTCCAGAAGGCCGCGGCAGACGCCAAGGCCGGATGCCCGGTCTCGCGCGTTCTGAAAGCAGAGATCTCTCTGGACGCGAAGCTGGTCTAGGTCTCAAACAATTCTGTGGTCATCACCCGGCAGGGACGCGGCTTCCACCGCGTCCCTGCCGCACTTCAGTCGCCGCACTATTCCGCAGCATTCCTGCAATCGTAAAACTGCCAGCAAACATCTGGAGGGTACGCTTCATCCAAAAGGTGAGCAGGACTTTTTGCGCCCGCCTTCGGCGGGACGGTGCTGCGGAAGCGGATGGTGTGCCCTTGAAGATCACGCTCTTTGGCTTGACGCTGTCGTCCTCATGGGGAAACGGCCACGCCACTCCGTATCGTGCGATCCTGCGCGCCCTGCATCGGCTTGGGCACAGCATCACGTTTTATGAACGCGACGTGCCCTACTACGCGCGGCACCGCGATCTGCGGCAATGCGATTATTGCGAGTTGAAGCTGTACAACTCGTGGGAAGACATTTGCAAGCAAGCCATTGCCGAGGCCGCCGAATCTGATGCGGTGATCACTGCCAGCTACGTGCCCGAGGGTGCCGCCATTGCCGACGAGCTGCTCTCGCTGAGCGGACCGCTGCGGGTTTACTACGATCTGGATACGCCGATTACCCTGAGCGGGCTGGCGTCCGGGGATCTCGACTACGTGCGAGCCGCACAACTTGCGGAGTTCGACCTTGTACTCTCGTGGACAGGTGGTGAAGCACTGGCTTCGCTGGAGCGTGATTTTGGCGTGCGCGTAGCGCGTCCGCTGTTTGGCTGCGTGGACCCGGATGTTTACCGCCCCGTTCATCCTTCACCGGAGCTGCGCTGCGAACTGAGCTACATGGGCACCTACGCGCCGGACCGCCAGCCCAAGTTGGAGACCATGTTCCTGGAAGCGGCGCGGCGGCGGCCTTCGTCGCGCTTCCTGCTGGCCGGATCGCTTTATCCGTGGGAATGGCAATGGCCAGCCAATGTGCAGCGCGTTGAACACATTCCACCTGCGGTACACCCGGCGCTGTACTGTTCTTCGCGAGTCACGCTGAACCTGACGCGAGCGGAGATGGCAGCCTGCGGATATTGTCCCTCTGGGCGCTTCTTTGAAGCCGCGGCCTGCGGCACTCCGATTGTGACCGATTGGTTCGACGGGCTCGACAGCTTCTTTGAACCGCGCCACGAAGTGCTGGTGGCGCATGGCACTGACGATGTTCTGCACGCACTCGACGACCAAGACACGGATTTGAAGCGCATGGCGCGCAATGCCCGCCAGCGCACGCTTGACGAGCACACCGGATACCAGCGCGCTCTTACCTTGCTGGCGGCGTTTGACGCTGCCCGCTCGTCCGCCGCTGGAGAACCGGAACTGGAGACCGCATGATCGGGATCATTCCCGCCGCTGGAGCAGGGCTGCGCATTCAACCGCTGGGCTGCAGCAAGGAACTTTTGCCGGTAGGTTCGCGCCACATTGATGGCGTGGAACGCCCAAAGGCTGTCTCGGAGTACCTGGTGGAGCGCATGATCGCCGCCGGTGCACGCCAGATCTGCATTGTGATCTCGGCAGAGAAGAGCGACATTGTCCGCTACTACGCCGAGCGCGACTATGCCGCTGAAATTTTTTACGCCGTGCAGCAGAAGCCGCGCGGATTGTGCGATGCGATCTTTCGCGCCGAGCCTTTTGTGCGTCCGGAGGAGCAGGTGTTGATCGGCCTGCCGGACACAATCTGGTTTCCGGAAAACGCTTTCTGTGCCGCTACGGAGCAAGCCAACGGAGTGAACCTGGTGCTGTTCCCGGTGGCGAACCCAAGCGTGTTCGACGCCGTGCTCTGCGATGAGCAGGGCCGCGTGGAGCGCGTGGAAGTGAAGCAGCCGAATCCTGGCACCAACTGGATCTGGGGCGCAGTGACCGCAACCGGACGCGCTTTTCACGATCTGCGCATGCTGTGGGAATCACGCCATCGCGAAGATGAATACCTGGGGCATCTGCTGAACGCCTACATCGCGGCGGGAAATCCAGTGCACGCAACCTTGAACGGCGAGCGCTACATGGATGTAGGAACCATGGAGGGCTATCATGCGGCGCAAGACTACCTGCGCGCACGTTGCCGCGAAGGTGAGCAGCCGGAGTTCAGCGCTGCTTAGTTATGCGTCTCTGGCCGGGTGCGCGGCATCCAAAACTGTATGACTACATTAGAGAAGAACCGCACTTCTTTTGAAACCCGGCAGCTTGGAAACTCCGATTTAAAACTTACTCCGATTGGCTTTGGGGCCTGGGCAATTGGCGGCGGCAACTGGGATTTCGGCTGGGGACCGCAGGACGACCAAGAGTCGGTGGACGCGATTGTGCGCGCGCTGGATGGCGGCGTGAATTGGATTGATACGGCGGCCATCTACGGCCTCGGACACTCCGAAGAAATAGTGGCCAAGGCATTGGCAGCGACGAGTCATAAGCCAATGGTGTTCACCAAGTGCTCCATGCGCTGGGACGCCAACCGGAAGATTTACCGCAGCCTGAAGAAAGATTCCATCCGCGAAGAGGTGGAGAATTCATTGCGCCGCCTGAAGCTGGACACGATCGATCTGTACCAGGTTCACTGGCCCGATCCTGAGGCAGAGATTGAAGAGGGCTGGGCGGAGCTGGCGCGCCTCAAGGAAGAGGGTAAGCTGCGCTACATTGGCGTTTCAAACTTCAACGTGGAGCAGATGAAGCGCGCGCAGAAGATTGCGCCGATCACCTCGCTGCAACCTCCGTTCTCGCTGCTCAACCAGAAGGCAGCGGGGGAAATACTGCCCTTCTGCAAACAGAACAACATTGGCGTGATCAACTACTCGCCGATGTCGAGCGGAATGCTGACGGGAACGATGACGGCTGATCGCATCAAGGCCATGCCTGCCGATGACTGGCGGCGGCGCGCGCCGCAGTTCCAGGAGCCGAAACTCTCGCGCAATCTGAAACTGGTGGAGTTGCTGCGCAGTATTGGACACGCTCACAACGTGCAACCCGGAGTGGTGGCCATCGCTTGGACCTTGCGCAATCCGGCGATCACAGCGGCCATTGTGGGAGCCCGCCGCGCTGACCAGGTGGACGGAATTCTTCCGGCCGCAAGCTTTCGATTGAGTGGCGGCGACGCAGCGACGATCGACGGGTTTATGGCGGCAAACCCCGCGTAAGCAGCGTTCGCGGATTCCCACCTTCGCCGCAAAGGCGGCGGCGAAGGTGGGGCACCCGTGGTTTCAAGTACAAACACGAAAGAGGGCAGCCAGAAGGCTGCCCTCTTTGTGCGAAAAGTGCTAGGCGAGAACGGCCTTCTTCTCTGCCAGTTGCTGCAAGGATTGCTGGAAGGGAGCGGTGGCCACGCCACGCTCGGTAATGATGGCGCTGATGTAGCGCGCGGGAGTCACGTCAAAGGCCGGATTTTCCACGAGCACTCCGGTGGGAGCGATCTGCTTGCCGGCAATGTGCGTTACCTCGACGGCGGCGCGCTGCTCAATGGGAATGCCGGAGCCGTCGGGGGTCTCAAGGTCCACGGTGGAGAAGGGCGCGGCGATGTACATGGGAATGCCGTGTTCGCGCGCGAGGATCGCTACCGAGTAGGTTCCAATCTTATTGGCGGTGTCGCCATTGGCGGCGATGCGGTCTGCTCCGACGATGACGGCCTGGATTTTGCCCTGCGCCATCATGGCTCCGGCCATGTTGTCTGCAATGAGAGTGACGGGAATGTTGTCTTTCATCAGCTCCCAGGCGGTGAGGCGAGCGCCCTGCAGAAATGGGCGTGTTTCATCGGCGTAAACGTGGATTTGCTTGCCAGCCTCCACGGCGGCGCGAATCACGCCGAGCGCAGTGCCATAACCTGCGGTGGCGAGGGCTCCGGCGTTGCAGTGAGTCAGCACGCCTCCCTGTTGGGGCATGAGCGGCGCACCGTTGGCGCCCATGGCGCGATTGGTGGCAATGTCTTCCGCGTAGATGGCCAGCGCCTCATCGATGAGAGCCTGCTTGATGAGAGGGATGGGACGGCCGCTGATTTCCTCAAAGCGGCGCTGCATGCGGCGGATAGCCCAGAACAGGTTGACGGCCGTGGGGCGGGTTTCACCCATGACGCGGCAGATCTGCCCGATGCCGTTGCGGAATTCCGAGATGCTGGTTACGTCGAGGTCGCGCGCGCCCAAGGCAATGCCCATGGCAGCAGCAACGCCGATTGCAGGTGCGCCGCGCACGATCATGGTACGAATGGCGTCAGCAACGGATTCATATTTCTTGCAGGTAATCCAGAGTTCTTCGGTCGGCAGCTTTGTCTGATCGATAAAAAGTACGCCGGAGTCGGTCCACTTCAGTGTTTCGAGCACAGAATTTCTTCCCGTGTAATGAATTGAGGCTAGTGTAAACGTTCTGGCTGGAATTGTAGAGCAAAAGGCCCAGGTCTTAGAAGGTTGGCCGAGGGACAAAACTAATAAACCTTAATCCGTGGCCCCGATAAGCTGAAAAGTGCTAGAAACAGAGTGGGCGTTCCAAGGGACGCTCGTGGAGGAATCGCGTTGAAGAAATCTTTGATCGCCGTTTTGGCCGGAGTTCTGCTGCTGACGGCAGCCATGCCGGCGTTTGCTTCGAAACACCATCACTCTCGCCACCATCATCATCATCACAGCTCGCAGAAACGGTAAAAGTTCACCGCCATCACGCGAATCCCTCCGCTTGCGCGGAGGGATTTCTGTTTATGCGAACCAGGATGCCCGGCTACTGAGCTGGCTCGGGCGGGAGTTTGTGCTGAGCACGCAGGTTGCGCGCCATTTCGATGATCTGAACGCTGTAACCATCCGGATCGAAGACCAGCGCCCAGCGGCCAAAGGGGTCCTGACGCGGACCGACGGCGATTTTGCCGAAGCGGCGACGGATTTCAGCAACCGCCTTGTCCATATCATCCACATAAATGCCGATGCTCATGCCAGTGGTGGGACTTACCTTGACCTCTTCGCCATCGGGATGAAGGCCGATCAGGATGTTGCCGGCGTCGAACTGACTCCAGTTCGGCTGATGAAAGAGAAGCTTGAGGCCGAGCACATCCCGGTAAAACGCGACACTGCGTTCCATGTCGCGCACAACAACCATGACGAGACCGAGTTTGCCAAACATCATATCTGGAGCTCCAAAGGGCCGCGCCTGCCGCACGCGGCCGCAAATTCATGGTATTCCGACGCGGTGACCTCGGCAATGCCGTGGGCGCTTCGCACACTACAGCGCTTCGCACGGCGGTGCCGCTCCGTCGCGTCTAGTGCAAGTGGCGGACGTGCTCGGTGCGCACCTCAGCGGCGGTAAAGATGGAGACGAACGGCACGCCTGCGGCAGCGCTTTCGATGGCAGGACGGCCCATCGATTCCTCACGCTCGACCAGGCACATGACACCGACAATCTCAAAACCAAACTCGATGGCGGCCTCGATGGCCTGCACGGTAGAAGCTCCGGTGGTGCAGACGTCATCGACGATGACGACGCGGGCACCTTTTTCGCGAAAGCCTTCGACGCGCTGCCCGGTGCCGTGAGCCTTCTCAGACTTGCGCACCAGAAAGCCGTGGATGAGCTCGTGAGGCGATGAGGAGGCAACGTCAGTGGCGCGCATGTGGACTTCCTGCGCGCTGAGCATGGCCACCGCGACCACGATTGGGTCGGCGCCCATGGTGAGGCCGCCGATGGCCTGCGGACGCCAGCCGCGACGCTCGATCTCATCGAGAAAAACGCGGCCGGTAAGCCTGGCGCCTTCGGCGTGCAGTGTGGTGGTGCGGCAGTCGATGTAGTAGTCGCTGGTGCCGCCGCTGGAGAGCTTGAACTGTCCGAGGCGGAAGGACTGCTGCGAGATGAGGTGGAGGAGTTGCTGGCGCGCGTCTGACATGGGATTCACCTTAACAAGATGCGACGCAGGTGGGCAAGGACTCGCCACCAAATCTGTTTGTAGCCAAGGGGCGATGATTGAGCCTTCCGGACAACCTCTCAATCAGTGCTGCGAGAGATGGGTGAATGCGTGCGTCTGCACGAAGATGGCGGCGAAGAGCGTTCCGTTGTAGCCCATGTGCACAAGGGTGGACGAGGCGAGCGAGTGGTATTTCCAACGAATGCCCGTGAGCACGGCTCCGACCAGCATGATCAGCGTGATCTGGACCCAGGCTCCGGCGAGCTGCTCAGCGTGTGTTGCGCCGAAGAGCGCGGATGTGGCGACCAGGGATAATAGCACTCCGGTGCGGCGGGCCAGAGCCGGGAAAAGCATGCCGCGGAAAAGCACTTCCTCAACAAACGGCGCGATCAGCACTCCGAAAACAGACATGAGCCAGGCATCAAGCGGGGTACGCATCAGCTTGTCAATGGGCAGCTCCGGCGGAGCGGGCAGCCAGTGCGAAGCAAACTGCACGATGACGGCGAGCAGTACGCCAAATGCTAGGAAACGGCTCCAGCGCGCGGGCCATTGCCAGCAGAGACCGCGAAAGAATCCGATGCGGTAATGATGGGAAAAAAGTCTCCAGAGCGCGACCAGCAGCAGAAAATAGGCGATAAATTGGGCGGGCAGAAGGACACGTGGCTCGTTGGCCAGTTCCGCTGGGCGAAGGTTGCTGAGTGCCGCGGTGTGATGAGCAAGGACGATGGCGAGAGCGCCACAGAAGAGAACCGCCAACAACATGGTGACGAACGCGAAAAAAACTTCAAGCAAGCCAAAGACGGGCTCCGGCTCAGGAGCAAGAGGCCAGGGGCGCGGCGCGGGCTGTGCGGGCAGTTGCTCGCTGGGAGTGGACACGAAAGGCACCGCAGCGATTGTAGCAAAGCAGGTTGCGCAGGTTACGCAGGTTTCACAGGTTACGCAGGTTTC